>Ga0272444_10000068_pt1 | contig 138094 bp, 111 predicted proteins | sample SSMForm13_FD_201033 | JGI IMG/M metagenome (GOLD analysis project Ga0272444, IMG submission 201033) | Marine sediment archaeal communities from Little Sippewissett salt marsh, Falmouth, MA, United States - SSM-Form-13 | ecosystem: Environmental > Aquatic > Marine > Wetlands > Sediment ...
ATATGGTTCCATCAGCAGGTGCCTATACGCATGTGGATGGCACTGGTCTTAATCTCTGGGCCGCGGATGCTGGCGCAGGTGATGATGAGGTCGATCTTTGGCTTGGTTTCTCTGCATCTGTCTATGGCTGGACAATCTTAGATGCCCAGACAGTTACGATGGCTGTTAGCTGTCAGCTTTCGACTACCTAAGTTCTACCGAACTTCAACAATTCAGTTGTACCCCAAAGCTCCCCTCCCTCGAGGGGGGCTTTTTTATTTGAGAGTTGAGAGTGTAGAGTTGAGAGTGGGGGGGGACGTAGGGGAGGTGCCTCTGTTGACCGAAGGGAAATCCCACGGAGAGGTTTCCGTTTTAAAAAGAACCCCCCCCCATACGGGCTCAAGCGCCAGCCTCCCCTATTAGGGGAGGAGATTGTAGGGGCGACCCGGCGGGTCGCCCTTGCGAGGAAAACGGCGATTTTCGTGTATCCGAAAAACGGGTCAACCACCGGTTGACCCCTACGGATGCGGGATGAAAATGCGAAGGCGGAACAAACCGTAGGGGCGTATTGCATACGCCCGTTCATCGGCGGTCGAAAAACGGGTCAACCACCGGTTGACCCCTACGGAATGCTGGATTCCCGATCAGGTCGGGAATGACAGGCGGGCGGTCGAAAAATGGGTCAACCACCGGTTGACCCCTACGCAATGCGAATGACGAATGAAACGTAGGGGAGGTACCCCCGCTGATCGAAGGGAAATCCCACGGATGCCCTCCCTTTTTTTGTAAGAAGAACCCCCCCCCATACGGGCTCAAGCGCCAGCCCCCCCTTGCAAGGGGGGGAGATTGTAGGGGCGACCCGGCGGGTCGCCCTTGCGAGGAAAACGGCGATGTTCGTGTATCCGAAAAATGGGTCAATGCGATTGACCCCCACGGATGCTGGATTCCCGATCGGGGTCGGGAATGACATGCGGGGCGGTCGGGAATGACAGAAAAAATTCGGCGAAAATGAAAAAAGGGGTTGACAGGGATTTGGGTTTGTTTTAATTTCGTTTTGAAAGGTTTTTAGTTCCTTGTAGTTAATTAATTGTATCGACCCGGAAATCGGCTTTGCTCTTACGGGGACGTTCGCGGCGTTTTCGGCGATGCCTTCGTAGGTTTCGGAGATGTTGTCGGAGGATTCGGGGGAGCTGTCCGGGCTTTCGGAGGTCCTGTCGGAGGTTTCAGGGGAGCTGTCCGTGCTTTCGGAGATGCTGTCGGGGGATTCGGAGGAGCTGTCCGGGCTTTCGGAGATGCTGTCGGAGGATTCGGAGGAGCTGTCCGAGCTTTCGGAGATGCCATCGGAGCTTTCGGAGGAGCTGTCCGGGCTTTCGGAGATGCCATCGGAGCTTTCGGAGATGATATCCAGGGGCGGATTTGAGCTTTTTTAACGGTCGATCGAACAAAAAGAAGGGAAAGGTATTATGGGAGAGTATAAAAGGTCACGTGACCCGAACAATTTTAGCGACGACGATTACGGGAATTTTCTCACCGGAATCGAAAAATACCACGACGACCACGGTGCCGACCCGGATTTCTACCCTCATTGGGCTATCCTCGCGCCATTAATTACCGAGTTTAAGTCTAAGTTACAGGATTTTGTAGCCGCGAAACAGCGAATTATTTCGACAAAAGAGGTTTACGACGCCGTTGTCGTAGATACGCGCGAGAATATGCTTCAATTAAGGCGGCAGTTGCCGGTGGTTATTCGCGGGGAAAACGTTTTAGGGCAGTTCGGGCTTGAAGACGAGGTGCCGGAGGACGTCGATTTGCTTCTGGTCAACGCGCGGATTTGCCGTGACCATTGGGCCGACCTTTGCGATCCCGCTCCGCCCTCGGAATACCTGTCGTTGCAGTCTAAATTGGACGCGATGGCCGGTTTCGTTACGTCAATCGAGGATTCGCAACGCGATTACGCCGACGCGATTCGCGATAAAGAAGACGCGCGACTGGCTAAGGACCTTGCCCGCGACGCAGTTCACAAGGAAGAGCGTGGAATGTTCAACTGGTATCGGGGAATCTGGACGGACCCGGAGGATACGCATTGGTCTTCGACGCCGTGGCCGAGGTCGTCGGGTGGCGGTGGCACGGGCTGGCCGAAGAAGCCGGTTGGGAAGATGAGTATTGCGCCCGATCCTCTGGATGGGATACTTGCGGGGTGCGAGGAGTATGACGGCACGAAGCGGTTCGATTTGCGTATTGTCGGGGTCAAGAAGAACGATCCGGTGCCGGAGATGCCTCTGGTCGATACTTACACGGATATCGAGCAACCGGCTTTGCTGGATTCGGACGGTTTCCCATTGCAGAAGAATTTCGTTTATTACCTCTGGATTCGCGCGCGTAAGGATGGCGAGGTTAGCGAGTGGAGCGAGGTTGTGGGGATGCTCTGGGAGTAGCGGCGTGCGCCGCAGGCGACCTGCTCAACCCTACGGGATTCGCTTTGGGAAATAGGAATTAACCCTCCTAAATCCCCCCCCTAACAGGGTGAGATAAAGGGCGGCTGTGATGGCCGCCCGGCAAGGCCGGAGCTGACTTGCTCAACCGACTTCGTCGGATTCGCTTAATATAAATAAATTTCAATAATGACAAAGGGCGGTTGGTAGCCGCCCTTTGTAACCCCCCTTAGGTCCCCCTTATTAAGGGGGGCTTTTTAATTTTTGGGGCGGTGAGGAGGGTTTTGTTCGCCCTCCCTTTTATTTGATTCAGGATTCTTTGCCGGGGCTTACCGCAGGGTGATGTCGCTCGATAAAGGCTTATTTTAGCGGATTTGAGCGCTATTGCAATTCGAAGTAAAATCGGTAAACAGTATCGAAGGATTTTTGTTAAAGTCTCCTTCGCAGAAGAACTTTAATTCGAGGATGCCAAATGGCGAGATGTTTCATAAAATCTCTTCCCCTATTGGGGGTTCTGTTGGTGGGGTTGGTTCTGGGTGTTTTGTTGAACAATCCGATTCGAGATGCCTTTCTCGGCGAAAAGCCGGAGGAAGAACAATTCAAGTTGTCCCATCAGAAGGGTTATCTTTTCATAAATCCCCTTCTCGATTTCGAGCAGAAGTATCGTGAACTTCCAAAGATCAATAAGGACATGGAAAAATATATATCCGAGGCAAAGAAAGAGGGGCACCTGAAGGATATCTCGGTATATTTCCGTCATCTGAACACCGGCTCGACCTTTTCTATCAATGGCGGCCTAAAATTCTCTCCGGCTAGTCTTCTCAAGGTTCCCCTTATGATAGCATGTCTTCGGCAGGCGGAATTGGATCCGGGGTTTTTGGGCTACAAAATAAATTACGAATTTCCCGTCGAGGGGAATACTATTCCGAATTTCCGTTACGGCGAGCCTATAGTTCTTGGCGAAAGCTACACTGTGGAGGATTTGCTTGTCCGGCTGATAATCAACTCGGACAACGACGCAGGCACGCTTTTGCTTCAGAATGTCGATGGTCGGATTCTGGAGCGAGTATATACGGACCTGGAGATAGCCATGCCCTGGTTTCCGGGGATGGAGAATTACATGACGGTCGCCGACTATTCCAAATTCATGCGGATACTGTATAATTCGACTTATCTGAGTCGTGATATGTCGGAGTTCGCTCTGTATATCATGTCGAAATCCCATTTCGAGCAAGGGATATTGGCCGGAGTCGGCCCTAATACTACGGTTTCGCACAAATTCGGCGAACGGGATATAGAGGGCATGAAGCAGTTGCACGACTGCGGAATTATCTTCTATGATTCCGGACCCTGTTTATTATGTGTGATGACGCGCGGGGGTGATTTTGTCCAGCTCGAGAAGGTTATCGCCGACATCACAAAGATAGTATCATCGGAGATGAACGGCGGCAGTGAGAAGACACAGGATTAAGCCTTTTCGCGATGAATTGCCGTGTCGAGATATTTTAACCGCGCCAAGTTCCAGCTTACGAATAAGCGAAACTAAACTTAGTTTCATAGATTAATCCCCTGTGAGGGACTCCCCCTTTGATTCGATGCTTTAGCTGACCCATTCGGAATTAGTTCGCCCCTTTGCGTCTGGTGGCGATAGACAGCTTTCGGCATGTGGGAGATTTCTCCCTTCGGTCGAAATGACAGGGGGGGGAAGGTCGAAATGGTGTGTTAAGGTAAGAGCGGTCGAGTTGTCGTTTTTTCAGCCATTGAATCCTTCAGAGGAGATTCTCGCGCATGAAACGAAAAGGATTTGACATCTCTGGCTTTGGGATTTAAGTTTCGGGGGAACTGAAGGAGAAACATGAGCAAGGCTTTTCGAATAACACTTTTCGCCATCTTAAGTTTGCTTGGGCTAATAATGATACTCCTTGCGACTTCAAAATACGGCGCTGGTCTTACCCTCGATTCGGTTGACTATATTTCAGCGGCAAGAAATTTAGCTTACAACAGAGAGCTTGTTCGCTACAACGGCGAACAGTTTCTTCATTGGCCACCCCTTTTCCCTTTTTTGCTCTCTCTGTTTGAGCTTTGTGGTGTTCACGCGTTTGTTGGCGTGCGTTTTCTGAACGCCTTCTTGTTTGCTGGCATAGTTTTCATGTTTGGCATCCTATTCTGGAGGAGCACTAAGACACCTTCAAAGTTTCTTCTAACATATTCTGTTTTCGTAATTACCACATCGGTTCCAATTATTCAAACCGCAATGATTGCTTGGTCTGAACCTCTTTTCATCTTTTTGGTTACCCTTTTCTTTCTGGTCTTCGGGAGGTTTTTGGAAACAAAAAAACCTTTTTTGTTCTACTCCTCCATAGCGATTGCCGCTCTTATTCCCATGGCAAGATACCTTGGCGTGGTAGTCCCTCTAATTGGGAGCATTATTTTACTGGCATCGCCTTCGGAGGTGGATTTGAGAAAGCGGATTAAATCTGCGCTTGTTTTTGGGTCAATTAGTTGCTTGCCAGTTTTTTTCTGGCTTATGCGCAACAAGATAATCTCCTCGACATTCACAGGGGAGAGATCCCCTACCAATATCTCTATTTGGCAAAACATACGGGATGTCATGATGAGAGTAGGGTATTGGTTCACTCCCATCGAAGTTAAACAAGCCGGCCTCTTCGGTATTTTCTCGATGATTCTCAGCTTTATATTGATATTTGGCTTTTTGAATCGAAGGAGGCTGAAGTCGTATTATCTTCTTGTTTCATCGCTATTTGCACTGTCATATTCGGTTCTGTTAGTTGTGATGAATTCGATAACTCATAACGACCGAATTGTCCTGAATGATAGGTTATTATCGCCGCTGTATATCCCGTTGATATTTGCTGTCCTTTCGATCATCAGCCTTCTTTTCACGAAGAATGAGGCCTCCCCCAAAAAGTGGATGAAGGGATTAAGAATTAGTTTCATTGCTTTTGCGACTCTGTCTTTTGTCCTTTTATGCTTCGACACTGGTAGGTTTATACGAAAGCAGATGTGGCGGGGGGTAAACGCACCTTTGGGGAATTCTTATACCAAAGCTGATTTCCAGGAAGATCCAATTGTAAAATGGTTTCAATCAAACAGGTTTGAAGGCCAGTATTACAGTAATTTTCCGCATCTGTGTTACGCTTTCACTTGGAAGAACACCAATCTTATTCCGCGTAATGATGCTGAAGCTGAAGATTTCCTTTCGCAGATTGAAGAAGGGAAGAACTATTTATTTGTAATATTCTTATTTAAGAGATTTCAAGTGGAAAGGGATAATTTGAGATTTTTAGAGAAATTTCTTTTCGAACATTTTGATTTTAGAGTCTTATCCCATTCTCCAATGGGGGTTGTTATGGTGTGCAGCCTGAAGGATTCGTAATTTTCTCCTAGCGTGTGATGACTTCGAGGGGGGCTTTTTTTTGAATTGAGAGTGTAGTGTTGAGAGTGGGGGGGAAGTGGCAAGTCCCCCTTGTTAAAAGGGGATTTAGGGGGATTAAATTGTGTGTTACATCGACCTTTCGACCCGGACGGGTCTTCGGTAAAGCTCAAGGGCCGCAGGCTCAGCGCTTGTTTGTTGTTATTTCGAGAAGGCCTTCAGGCCGACGCTTGCGCATCTAGGATGAGAAATCTTCTCGACCACTATGTCATTGCGAGGCCGATAGCCCGCGGCAATCTCTTCGAATACTCAACGAGATTTCTCCCTTCGGTCGAAATGACAGAGGGGGAAAGGTCGAAATGACAGGGAGAGGGTTCGAAATGACATGGTGGGGAAAGGTCGAAATGACAGGGGCTTATCATGGTTCTTGAATTTTGCGGTTGGTTGGTTATATTGTATTTGAGTTTTGCCCTTCCTATGGGAGCGGAAATATCGGGGGCATTGTAAATCTGAGCAGAGAGCAAATATGCGAAACGATCTCAAAGTAATGCTAATAGTAACCGGCATAATCGTGGTCTTCTTTGTTTTCACAAGGTCCTGCGGTATTGGTTCTATAGATGTTGCCGAGCAGGAACCCCGAAACAGCGATATCTCTTCCGATGTAGATGAAATCGAGAGATTGCTTCGCGAAACCCCTGCGGACACCGGCGCCGAGACGAGTTCCGCGCCGAGGATGCCGGTTTATAATGGCGATGCAGATACGCCCCTTGTGATTTCCCACGGCACGCCTCGAAGCGAAGCTCGAACGGAGACTCGGGAAACGGTTCCGTTGGAACCAGAGGCTGTTTCGCGCTCTGTTCCCGCCGAAGACGCGAATCAACCGGCGGGGTCAGAGGCAGTTTCCGAAGAGGAGAACGTCGAACTAAAGGCGTCCCTTACCGAAGAGAAGAAGTTGACCGACCAGTTCAAGACTACTTTGGCCGAGGAACTTCGTTCGAATATGACTGCCATTCAGGTGCGGGCGAAGGCTTATCAGATACGCGAGGAAGCATCCGCGATAAGGGACAATGCGTATAAAATGGATCCCGAACTTAAATCCGCCATGCTGGAGCGGGCTAAGGTAATGGAAGACTACGCAACGCGCCTTTCCGCAACCCGCGGCAATGCGAGGAAAATACGAATTCTGATTCACGAACTCTCCCAACAATAAAGAAGCTCCGGGAAACCTCCCGAAGCTTCGAAAATTTCATATATGTCTGGTTTTTTCTAATATTCGGTTACAGCGGTAACCTGCCATCCGGCGTTTTTCGGTTTCAGTCTTTTTAACGCGTCGGAGCACCAGCAAATATCGGCATTACCGGCTATCTTGAAGTCCACGGATTTACACAGCAATGATCCCCAAATGTGAATCCCCTGGCCGCCGCCCGTCATGTCCACGCTGACTTCGCCGAGGCAGATAATAAGTCCCGTCCATTCGAACTGTCCCGAAATATGCATATCTCCTCTCACAACCAGAACACCTGCGCCCAAAGTGCCTGCCGGGCCGGGTCCACCGCCTTGTTCGGGCAGTGTGCCGTTGCCATCACAGTAAATACAGTTCACTGTCCCTGAACCACCGCAAACTTTGCACACACGGGCGACACCTCCGATTCCACCCTTTCCTCCGCATGTGGAACATTGGAAATAGCCGTTATCACAACTATCGGGGCATCGGATTTGGCCGGTGCCGCCGCAAGTTGCGCAACCGCTGGAAGGATCAACTCCCGTGCCTCCGCAGAAGGGGCAGGAAACCCCCCCAAGACCGCCGCAGTCTGGGCATACGCCGGTTCCAATCACGCCATTCTTTTCGCCATCGCCGCATCTGTAGCAGGACCAATAGGTCGTTTTATTCGATTTTGAAATTCCGCTTCCTCCGCAGATGGGGCAAACTCCGGTTCCGTAGCATTCTATACAGCCATAGATACCTGTGCCCTCACAACTGTCGCAGGCTATAGGAGATCCTCCGGTTCCCCCGCAGTCCGGACATACGAAGAAGCCAAGGCTATCGCAGGTTGCACATCCTACAATACCATCTCCGCCGCAATCGGGACATGTCACCGCAGGTTCGAACCATTCATATCCCGAACCATTACACCCGTAACATGTGAGTGTTCCCGTTCCGTTACAATTCTCGCATGGCACCGAACCTCCGCCGCCGCCGGAATGACCGCCCCCCGCTAAAACAATATCTCCGGGGAAGTAGCAGACTTTTGGGTTGTTCGGGTATTGGCCGTAAACCCAGTTGATTGTGTCGGCGAACTCCCCGTTAGGCCCGGCGAAAATGTCCGCGAGGGCTTCCAGGTCGAGGGTGTCGTGGTCGGGGTTTATGGAGCAATTAACAATCGTAGTATCGTCTTTGAGACTGTAAACCTGATCATCCCTATTGCCGATGGCATCTGTAATACTTGTGGAATCATGAATTGTAGTTACTGCGGCCCTGGGATCTCCCGGAGGGGTTGGAATGTAATAATCCGGCATGCCGAAATGATGATCGGGACCCTGAACCGTGAAAGTGTTGCCGGCGAATTGCGGTGAAGGGCTTTCGATGTATAAAGGTCCTGGGATATCGCCAATGTAGTCGAGGACAGCTGGAACTACTCGGTATTCCAGCCTTCTCACTGCATTTCGCGATTTGCCGATAGAGCGAATAATTCTCTCTTCCGGCGGAAGCCAGGAGAAAGTAGTGGAATCGTAAATAGCAACGGTATAGCTTCCTCCGGGCGTGCTTTGATCTGCATAAATTTGGCCTACTGTGTCTGGACTCGCATTAAGAAGTAAAATCGCTTCCATCGCCCCGGACTCCGCGATGTAAAAGGCGCGCTTACGCCGAGCCTCATTTCCCGCGAGTTTATTGTTGTAATGGCTCATGGTGAGAATCAAAATTCCCATCAGGGAAACCACAATCAGCACCATTATCACAATAAACAACACACTGCCGGATTCGCGATTCCTATTCGATAAAATGTCTGCTAATCTTTTCATCTTCGTCCCTCGGCTTCTTGTTTGGCTCGAACACGCCGTATGCTGTCCAAAAGGGCGGCGGTGGCGGTATCGAGGTCAGCGTCGGTTTTGTTGCGCATTTCAAGCGCGGAGGCTCGGCTTTTTTCGATAGTCTCCCGCTGAACATTGGCGACAGACTGCGGGGCAATTTCGGCATCCCGCATCTCCCTGTGAATATCGATCCGTGGAAGACCACCGGTTTCCGTTTCGGTTCTAAGGGTTTCGCCAATAGCGAGTAGGCTTTCGGCATCGAGGCCGTCCAAGCCCTCCAGCTGAGTGATGTCAACCACCATCTCGGCTTTCTCATCAGTAGGTCTCGAAGTGAAAAGCGAAACAACAATCAGCACAAAAATGATGATTAGAACGAGACTGAGAACTTTTGTGGTATCCATCTTCATTTTTTTCTCTCTATGGCATTGTTTAGAACCACAACCTGGGATTTCAGGCTTTCCCGTCGATAATGGTCTCCATAAACGGGATGGGTGTATTCATAATCGGGGGTCTTGGCCTTCGATTCGATATGAAGGTTTACGGAATACAAGTATCTCAAAGAGTCGGCGGGCAGTGTTGCTCTATCGGTTGTATCTCCGCGAAGCTCGTAAGTCAGGTCCATATCCACAATCCCATCGACCAGAACGTAGTCTTTATTTATACCGTTCATCGTGTATCCGCAATATGGCTGGCCGGAATTGTCCGTTTTCGATTTGAAAGTGTAGCTGTTAAAAGTTGATATTCGGGATCCTGCGGGAAACTTTTTCCCTATAGTTCCCGTAAGCTGAAAGAGAATTAGTTTCTTACCAGAAAAAGCGAAAACCAAAGCAGTATCGACTTCCTGCCATCTTTCTATCGGCGGAACGTTCTTGCGGTTCACCATGTATATCTTCATTCCGCTTGAATATCTGTAATTATCATTATGAAAAGCGACTATCCAGGTCGAGCTGTCAGAGGTCGCCATATAGGTTGTGCTTGTAAAATTGTCATAATTGCCCGTAACACGGACGGAGTCCGGCCCGCTGGTGGCAGGGTAGGGGACGATGGCGGGCACGCTTTCGGGTATCATGTATCCGGCGATGCGCAGTTTGTCGAGAAGTTCCCCATGGATTCGAGATACCGACTCCTGCGATTCTTCGCGAGCTTTTTGCGTCAGGAAACCTTTTCTCTGGCCGCTGGAAACGTAAATCAGCATTCCGATTACGATAGCGCCGAGAATCATAGCTATCAGAAGCTCGATGATGCTAAAGCCCGATTTATGACTTGTATGGATACGCATTTCGGTAAAACGTAGTGTTATAGGTTGATATGTGATCTCTGCCTTTGGAGTCTTTCCAGGTAACTACCAGCTCGAGTTGCTTGATACGAGGTTTGTTTGAGATTTCATTAACAGTCCAGACCCGCTGAAAAATATCCACCGAATCAGCTCCTGACAATATCTGGCTAAAACTCAGTCTTCGAAGTTCTTCAATTTTATCCTCGGCCACATTTGAAGCTTCGCGGGTGTTGTGGCTGTATGTGTTCATCCGTTGAGCTCCGAGAACTCCAAGCATAACGAATCCCACGATAGTAGTCGCGATGACGACGGCTATCATTACTTCGAGCATAGAGAAGCCGCTGTTATTCTTCCTCTTCATGATGACATACTTGTTACAAATGCTTGAGTTTCTGTTTTAGGAGGTTCGTATTCCTCCACCCAGCCGCTGGATTGACGCACATAGATGCCTTTGAATTCTTTGGTTTCCGTAGAGTAAATTATCAGACGCGTATCGAGTTGAGGAGCCCCATTAGAATTGAAATGGAAAAGCATCTTATTGGTTTTAAGAGAATTCCCGGTCTTTCCTGCAATAAGTTTTATCCCGCTTCCCATTCGCATGCTGTCTATTAATGTCTCTGTATTGTCCAGCACACCGTCCATGTCCTCATCGTGCCAGGCTATCATGTAGTTATCCACGAAACTGGAATACACAGCGATATTGCGTTTGCTCACCCGTGATTCGCTGGCGATGTATCTCATTTTGGAAAGCAGTTTTCCGGTTTCGCCCAGCAGTTTCTGGTGGTTGATAGCCTTTCGGAAACCGAGAACGGCGAGGGTGGAGATTATTCCGGCTATCATGATAGTAATCATGATTTCCAAAAGCGAGAATCCCGCTCTTCGCCCAAATCCTTTTCTTCTGCGAGATTTCAAGTCTTCTCCATCTTATATGTTGTGGCGGAATTCCGCCTTACGCTCGTCTACTCATTGATATTATATAGATTAATCAACGGCTTTCAAGTATTTGATACGAAAAAACAAATCCAAAATTGCACTCCCAGAAGTAGCGAGTTTCAATTATTGCATTGAAGTGAATCGAAAAGCGCACAATCGGCATTTTGGTAAGCATTAAAAAAAGACGGCTCTTCGCGAAAAGAGCCGTCTTCGTGAAATATGCGGTTTTCGTTTATCTGGAGAGCAGGATGGTGCCGCTACAGATGTTTTCGCCGTCGTGGTCGATGGTGAATAGATAAAGACCCGGCGAACCTATAGAACCGGTGGTTACTCTTCCGTCCCAAATTTCTGCCCCTGCGGGAGAACGGAAAACCAGGTTGTTGTCCAGGTCGAAGATACTGATTCTGCCGCGCCCAAGAGCCATATATGGATATGTGAATATCACCACATCGTTGATCCCGTCGCCGTTTGGCGTGAAAGGATTCGGATAGTAATTGCACGATGTTACCGAGGGGAAGAAGCACCAGCGGAATGGCTCGCTCAGATTTGCGTCGCCGTAGTCCGGTTCCAAATCCGCCGCGACAATCGACACGCATATGCTGTCGTTATTGTCCCACGAATAGTCGGCTTCCCTCGGACGGAAAGCAAAGAATTCGCCGTCGTTGCTGAAATAAATGCCCGGATCGCCCCAAACGAATAAAGTAGTGTCGTTTATTGTTATCTCGATTGAAGATGAATCCACTTCCCTCAGTACGTCCCAGAGGGATACTGTAACCTCGATATCCAGGTCGATAACGACCTCGCCCTGCGGAGGATGGGGATTATCGAACTCAGGAGGAGTAAGATCCACGAAGAACTGCCAGAAAGCATTGTCCCCCGGGAATCCCTGATTGTCGAATACTTCCTTCAGGCTACATGCCACCCACATATTGTCGTTGAAGTATGCGGATGGCGAAGGATCGAAGAAGAGGGTGTCATTGACGAAACGAAGTTCCGAATCCGTTATTTGGTAATCGATACCGTTCACTCCGAATATGATGGTAGCCGGATTCACGCCGTCGGCGGAATCGGCTACGTAAACTGCGATCTGCTGATCCTCGTTAGTGGAAACTTCGCCGTCGAGGGGATACTGCACCTCTACAATGGGCCCTCTGCCGATACGGAAAGTGTCCGACCAGCAACAGGAGCGGTCGTCGATATAGCCGCCGTCGGTGTCGTTGTCGCAGGCATAAACCATGAATACGAAAGCGTCCCTATCGAGAATCGTAATCTCATAATCGGTGCGGAAAGTATCTCCAGCTACATGGGACAGGGGAACCTCCGAGTAATAGCCGTCGGAAAGGTCGCCGTCGATGTCGTATTGAAGAATTATTCCCTGCGGGTCAGAAGGATCAGAAGGATCGTAAACGCCCGATTGGTCGTCGATTATTGTCATCGTGATATAGAAAGGCTGTCCGGAATTCACCGTTCGAGGTCCTACGAAATAAAACTCAGGGCAGAGGGTGTCGTCGTCGGGAACTACGAAACACCAACGAACTTCTTCGCTAGCGTTAGGTCCCTCGTTCATATCGACGTAGTCGGGCATGTCTTCAACGCGGGCAATAGAAACGCAGATACTGTCGCCGTCCGCATTCTGTAGGGGTGGATTGGCGAATGCAGGATCGAATTCGAAGATCGTGCCGTCCCAGGTTACGCCGTCTGAATTGATGTTCAGGAACCTAATCTCCGGCGGATATGATTCGCGGGCTTCCCTGTTCTGATATGTCATGATGATGGACTCTTCGTTAACTCCTGATAAATCATCCCGGATTCTGCAACTAACCGGAGCATAGTGGTCGAATATCGTAGCGGCGGGAGCAGGGCTGAGATTGTCAACCTGAGGCGGTTCGAGATCCGCGCGCCATGTCCAGCGAAGAGGTCCGCCGTAGGGAAGATTGCCCTGTGAGTCCATTACCCTTGCCAGCACACAATTCACGTATTCTCCATGAGTCCATGGGTTCCGTGGAGTGAAAATCAACTTGGAGTTATAGTAATCCAATTCGAGGTCATCTATTGTGAACATTGTGCTGTTCACAATAAACTGGAGTCGATCAATATCAATGGAATCCTCAAATTCTATTTCCTGAAGATTCACTGTGATCTGCTGAAGTTCCCTGTTTGAGATGGGATAGGGGTGAGTCGAAATTGTATCGGGGTGCGGTTCGACAATAGCGGCTTCCGGACTGCACGGCGCCCAGTAATAGAAAACATCGTCGTCCGATAGATAATCTCCCGGAACCTCGAGATGAGCTTCGATTTCCACCTCGCGAAGATCGCACGCCGCCACGGGATGCCCAGAACTCCAGCGGACATAGTATCCGCCGCGAATATTCTCGACAATGTGGGTAAGAATAGTATCGAATTCCGTTGATGCTGAATAATCGTAAAATGCTCCGCCTGACTCCTCCGTAACACTCCCAGGGCCATACCATACGCCGTCGTAAGGCCTGGAGGGGTCGGTGTATGAGGTTTTCAGTATGACAAATACCATAACATCGTTCGACATGACGGATGAATACACATCGTCATAGACGACATCGGAATAAGCCATGCCATCTCCGAGATAATGATACGGCGCATCGGAGACCATACAAATAACCTTCTTAGCACCTGGACGCCAGTTCATATCGGCGATAGCATCCACAATAGCATCGAAAGATACCTCCGGGCCATCGCCGCCTCCGCCCGAACCGAGAATGGTCATCCAACTATGAAACATTGTAACATCGCCGGTGAGGTCAAAACCATAGGGGAAATTGACATGATCGGCGAAAGTAACAAGCCCGAGGCGATAGTCGATTCCAGATGACGCGAGGGCAGTTGCAAAAGCAATAGTCCCGTCGGTAACCGCTGAGAACATGCTATACATCGAACCCGTAGTATCAATACACCATACAATATCCGCCGCGCCGCCGCCGCCGAGACTCTGGACAATCAATGGATATTGCTCTACTCCGCCTGTCCAAACTCGGAAATTAGACTCGTTAAGTCCCTCTATCATAGCGTCTTCCTCGTCGTTGACCAGACAATACGCGCTGATTAAGGGGAAGAATGCGGGGTTGATGGATTCTATGGTTAAATCCATATCTTCAGGTGGAATTATCTCGAAAATAAGATAGAAACAATACTCGCTGGAATTTGGTCCGCAAGCTCCCGGAACAAGATCGGACATTTCGAAACAAACGTCGATAGTGTCTCCCCAAGAAATGCTGAGGTCTGAATAGGAAGTGTAGAAAAATATCGTATCGTTCCGAAATCTCAAAGGCGAATCGCCCCAAACATATGTATCGCCGTCGACTGTAACGGAGATGCTCAATGTATCGTATCCGGCGAAATCGTCCGTTGCCATGAAATACAAAATCGGATCGAGGTCGCCAACGGTGCTGTAGGGGGGAGGGAATATGTAGTCGTAGGTCGGCCCGGCCGTATCGACCATGAATGTGCAGTCGAAAGCTGGTCCGGAAATATGATTTCCGATAACATCGGCAACATCCAGAAGAGACATCGAGACAATCCCTTCCGGCAAACCGCCGGCTGGAAGCCATCTGAGAATCCCTGTTCCGCTGTCGAAGGATAGAGCGGGCGAGGCGGTCGTATAAACAGTCGAGTTAACCTCAAGCTCGATTGTGCTCTCGTCGATTCCGCTGACATCCTCGATAAGGACGGTTATCGCGCTGTCGATACACGCTGTTGTATCACCGCAGGCGGGCCAAATAAGAGTAACGTCGGGCGGATCTCCCTCGGCGACAACGAAGAAATCGGCAAATAATGTATCGCTTTCGCCGCTTATGTTTGTCACGTAAACATCTCTTGCGCCAAGGGCCGCAGTGGGCAGAACCTCGATGTCAGCCCTGGCGAGGGACGCGGATAATCGAATAGTTCCTGTAACAGTGATGTCTGGGCCGAAATCGCTTGTCATGCCGGCGAGAAAACCGCCGCCGTAAATCATAATATTGTAAACTTCCCCGTGGACGACGAGATTTGGGTCAACAGACGTGATAGTAGGTGCTTGCGCTATAACAAAGGTTGCAATCAATAAAGACAAGGCCGTAAAAAGCTTTAACCTGTTGCTCATAAAGGCTCCTTAAATTGTAATTCCAATTGTATCCCCTCGAAGTTTCCATATTTTGAGCTTCCGAAGAGACTCCAATATCTATACAATATAGAGAGTATCGCGAATATGTCAACATTAGATTTGAAATAAACCTGCCTATTATGCCGCCTTGACATGTGCCGGAATACACTTATATTTAACAAATTATTATTCGCTATTGCGAATTATGGAGGTTAAAGAAATATGGCTCTGTTCGAAAGTATATTGAAAGGCATCTTCGGCTCGTCGAGCGACAGGCAGATGAAAAAGCTGATGCCCAACCTCGACGAGGTTCACTCTGCTATCGAGAAATACAGATCGATGACCGACCAGGAGCTGAAAGAAATATCGGACGATTTCCGCAAAAGAATTGTCGATTATTCCGCCGACATTCGGTCGAATATTGAAAGGGTGAAAGCAGACCTGGCTTCCGAAATCGGCGAAGACGCGCGCGAACAAGCCGAATCACTCAGCAAAAATCTCAAAGAAGACCTGCATAAATCCAATCAGGAAATTCTCGACGAAATTCTACCGGAGGCCTTCGCGCTGATTCTCGAAGTAGCGTATCGCCTTACCGGAAAAGAATTTACGGCTGGTGGCCAAAAAATGTTCTGGGGCGACGACGTCTCAAGTATTTACGATGTCGACGATTTTGAATGGACCGAGCGCACACCCCCCGGCTACGAAACCCGCTACGTAGCAGAACTTCCGGAAACCCTTGCCCACGAACTAACCAACAGCTTCACTCTCGTCCGCTTTCCGGACGGCCGAATTGTTCGCGGGATTATCCCCTTCGATGTCCAGCTAATTGGGGGCATCGTTCTTCACGAGGGGAAGATAGCCGAAATGGCCACAGGCGAAGGAAAAACCCTTGCCGCAGTTTTCCCGACTTACCTGAATGCCCTCACCGGAAGGGGAGTCCACGTAGTTACGGTGAACGACTACCTCGCCAGGCGCGACTCCCAGTGGATGGGGCAGATATACGAATTCCTCGGCGTCTCGGTTGGATGTATCCACGGCGGAATCGAACCCCATTCCGAAGAGCGCAGGGAGCAGTATCGACGGGACATAACCTACGGCACCAACAACGAATTCGGTTTCGATTATCTGCGCGATAACCTTTCCGTGCGCCCCGAAGACCGCGTTCAGAGAGGCCATCACTACGCCATCGTGGACGAGGTTGACAGCGTCCTAATCGACGAAGCCCGCACGCCGCTCATCATATCAGGCCCCGTCGATTCCAAAATGCACGAGAAATTTTTCAAATTCGAGCCTAAGGTAAACGGCCTCGTTCGCCGTCAGCTTCAACACTCGACCCAGCTTCTAACCGAAGCTGAACGCGAACTCAAACAAGCCGGATTCTTCGACGACGAGGCCAAGGAAGACCGCGACGCCACCTACGCCGCCGGAGAAAAGCTTCTGCAGGTCAAGCGTAGCGCCCCGAAATTAAGCCGTTTTCTGAAACTCTCCAAAGAACAGGGTATTCAAAAGCTCATCCAGCGGGTCGAAGCCGACAGAATGCGCGATAAAGACATGCACGAACTGGACGAAGGCCTCTATTTCGCTGTCGATGAGCACGAGAACTCGATCAACCTGACCGAACTGGGGCGTCAGTTTCTCGATTCCGCAAATCCGGAGCTATTCGAGCTTCCCGATATAACCGCCCAGCTGTCCGAAATAGAGGGCGACGAAACCCTTTCCGACGAAGAAAAAGCCGGTCTCACCAAAGAAGCATACGCAGAATATTCCGAGCGCACAGTCATCAACCACGCCATTTCTCAGCTGTTGAAAGCCCATGTCCTCTTTGCGAAGGATGTCGATTATGTCGTGATGGAGGGCAAGGTAATTATCGTTGATAGCTTCACCGGACGGCTTATGCCCGGGCGTCGCTATTCCGACGGTCTCCATCAAGCTCTCGAAGCCAAAGAAAATGTATCCGTTCAAACGGAAACTCAGACCATCGCGACCATTACCCTGCAGAATTATTTCCGTATGTATGACAAACTCGCCGGCATGACCGGAACCGCCGAAACGGAAGCAGGGGAGTTTTGGGAGATTTACAAACTCGAAGTGGTCGTGATTCCAACCAACCGCCCGGTTCGCAGAGAAGATTACGAAGACGAAATTTACATGTCCCGCAGGGAAAAATACAACGCCGCCTTCGAGGAAATCGAATATTGGCACGAAAAAGGCCGCCCGATTCTCGTCGGCACCGTCAGCGTCGATGTCTCCGAAACCCTCAGCAGAATGCTGAAGCGCAAAGGCATCAACCATAACGTGCTCAACGCTAAACAACACGAAAAGGAGGCAGAGGTCGTTGCGCAGGCAGGCCAGCCGGGAGCTGTAACCATAGCGACAAACATGGCCGGACGCGGAACGGACATCAAACTCGGCCCCGGAGTTGTCAAATGCCCGGAGGGATGTCATCTGCTGTCGAAAGAGCCGGACGATACGCCCGTCGCAGGAGGAGAATGGACTCTCGGCAAATGCCGCGAAGAATGCCCCTGCGGCCTGCATATTGTAGGCACCGAACGCCACGATTCCCGACGCATCGACCGCCAGCTTCGCGGAAGAAGCGGACGTCAGGGCGACCCCGGTTCCAGCCGTTTCTACCTCTCCCTCGAAGACGACCTCATGCGCCTCTTCGGTTCGGACAAGATTGCCGGCGTGATGGACAGAATGGGCGCTAAAGAGGGCGAAGTCATCACCCATCCATTGATTACCAAACAAATCGAACGGGCACAGAAGCGAGTCGAGGGACAGAACTTCAGCATTCGTAAGCATCTTCTCGAATACGACGATGTAAACAATGCCCAGCGCGAAGTGATTTACGTCCGCCGAAACAATATCCTCGACGGCGGAAATCTTGTGGATGAATACCGTTCGATGATTCGCGATTACGTCGATTCCTTAATCACCAAATACACCGACTCGAACAGACCCCCTCAGGACTGGGATTGGGAAGGCCTCCGCGAGGACTTCGGCAAAACATTCCTCGCCAATCTGCGTTTCGAAGACGACGCGAGACTTAGTATCAAACTGCATACCCTCGAAGACTCCCTCATTCAGGCCGCCTTCGATTCCTACAAGCGTCGTGAAAAGGAACTTGGCGAAGACGCCATGCGCCAAATCGAAAGATACATCCTTCTGCGCACAATCGACGAGCAGTGGAAAGAGCATCTTTACGCCCTCGACGGCCTGAAAGAGGGCATCAACCTCCGTGCTTACGGCCAGAAAGATCCCCTCATCGAATATAAGCGCGAGGCTTTCGATATGTTCACCGAACTTCTCGACAGCATAAACCGCCTTGCAATCGAGCGGCTGTTCCGCGTCCAGCTGGCGCCTCCGCCGAAGGAAACCCCAGCCCAGCGCAACTACCGCGAAGTTCACCGCGGCAAAGAAGGCTATGGAGTCCGCGCAGAAGGCGGTTCGAATATCCCGCCTCCTAGTCCCCAGCCGGGAAGCCGTCAGCAGGGGCCCATAAAACATCAAACTGTCGTTAAGGGCGATAAAGTCGGTCGAAACGACCCATGCCCCTGCGGCAGTGGAAAGAAGTTCAAAAAATGTTGCGGCAAAGACTTATAATAATCATCACTCTTATCGCGGGTCTAAGTTTGGCTCAAGGGATGGCGATATATATTCACGGTTCGCCGTCGATGACTCTAAGCAACGATTGGTTCGATTACGTCAACCAATTCCCGTCCCCCGAAGCCGGTTTCTCTATCGAGATACCCACGAATACAGTGTTCACCATTAGAACAGAAGGAACCTATGTTATGTTGCCCTCCGGCGGAGTTTTGGAGGAAGGATACGCCATATACGGCACTGTGGGGGGTATCATCAAAAACGATTTGAGCCCGGCAACCCAGATTAACATCGGCCCTCAGTTGATTGTCGGTCAGGTTACAGCCAAAGGCAGATACCGTAGCACAAACTATGGCGAGGAGGAGGACTACAGCATAGATTTCGACGGCTCTGGAATGGGGGTAGGTCTTGGAATTGTCGCAGGGCTTAGATTCTCACTGACCGAGCATCTGCGAATCGGAGCCAGTCTCTCTGCAAATTATTTCGGAGTTGCCAACGAAAAAGTCCCCATTGTCGGTTTCAATTATGATGAACCCGATGAGGGTCAAACCGCCGGCACATATCGTTACAACGGCGAATACACGGCCCTCTCATTGCGGTTGATTTTGGGATACGAATTTTAAGAAAGGGGAATATGGGAATCCTCGATAAATGCACCGCTTTCAAAGATGCCGAAAATGTCCGCGCGCAGGGACTATACCCCTATTTCCGTGAAATTGATTCTGAACAGGACACATGGGTTACTCTAAAAGGCGGCAAACGCGTCCTGATGATGGGCTCGAACTCATATTTGGGCCTTACCAACCATCCGAGGGTCATCGAAGCCGCTGTTAAAGCCACTCTGGAGCTCGGCACAGGGTGCGCCGGAAGCCGATTCCTCAACGGCACCCTGCGTATTCACCGCGAACTCGAAGAAGAGCTCGCCGAGTTCATGGGCACCGAGGCCGCATTGGTCTTTTCGACGGGCTTCCAGACAAATCTCGGCACAATATCGTCATTGGTTGGCCGGAAAAACTATGTTATCTGCGATAAATTCAACCACGCAAGCATCTACGACGGCGCCCGCCTTGCTTTCGGCGAACATGTCCGTTTCGAGCATAACAATATGGACGACCTCCGCCGGAAACTGGAGTCAATTCCCCGCGAATCGGATAAACTCCTCGTGGTCGATGGCATCTTCTCCATGGAGGGCGATATCGCCAAACTCCCGGAACTTGTCGAACTTGCCGAGGAATTCGATGCAGAAGTCATGGTGGACGACGCCCATTCTATAGGCGTCCTCGGCCCCAATGGCGAAGGCACCGCCGCCCATTTCGGACTGCAGGATAAGGTCGCGATGACCATGGGCACCTTCAGCAAATCCCTGGCTTCCCTCGGAGGCTTCCTCGCCGGATCCGCGGATGTCATCGAATATCTCAAACACCATAGCAGAGCACTAATCTTCTCGGCGTCGCCATCCCCGGCCAACGCCGCCGCCGCGAGGGAAGCTCTGAGAATAATAATCGAAGAACCCGAACGTCGGGAAAAACTCTGGTGGAACACTCGAATGATGCTCAGCGAATTCCAGATTATGGGCTACGACACGGGTGTCGCCGAAACCCCAATTATCCCCCTGCATGTGGGGGAAATGCAGACCGCTTTCGTGATGTGCAAACGCCTCGAAGATGAAGGGGTATTCATCAACCCCGTAGTGCCGCCGGCAACCCCGCCCGGAGACTGCCTTATTCGAGTAAGTTTCATGGCGACTCACACCGAGGACGACCTCAATTTCGCCCTCGATGTCTTCCGCAGAGTAGGAATCGAGCTTGGAGTAATCTCAGGTTAGGAGAAATGCAATGAGAAGGATATTGTTCGCAATAATTGTTATATCCCTTATGTTCACAGCCTGCGCCGGCACCAAAGAATCGGCCCCGCGGGAAAACACCGCCGATGGAAGGCCTGCGCCTTTGGAAATCATCATTAGTAAAGGGGAGGGCAACGTGCCGGTTTCCATTCAAGCGGTAAACCGCACCAAAGAAGTCCTTACCCGCATGGACGTCGAGCTCACATTTACCGACACCCTCTCCGGCGCGGAATGTTCCGCCGAAATCATGCTTATCGGCATCAAATGGCAGGATGTAGGTGATACGCGGCGCGTTATGATGTATCCATACTCCACCGATCTATACGAAATCGAAGAAATCGAGCTTCGCGATGCGGCCAATTGGGAAACAATCACGGCGGGCTGGGGTAATGTTATCATAAACGGCAAGATTACGAAAACCGGCTACATGAAAGACGAAGAATAAGCCGCGTCTGTTTCGATGAAACCTGCATATTTATAGCGGGAAAGCCTTAATGCGAATTCTCCTTGCAAACACCTTCCATTACTACCGCGGCGGAGCTTCGGTTTATGTTCTCAAACTCGCCGAATTGCTCAAATCCCACGGACATGAGGTTTTCCACTTCGCGATGCAACACCCCCAATCTCTGCCCTGCCCGGAAACAGTGGAATATTGGCCGCCGAACATCGAATATCCAGAGCTTCTAAAGAAAAAAACTCCCGTGAATGTCAAGCGGGTTTTGAGCACGGCAATTCACAACAAAGCCGCCGAAGAAGGAATGCGCAGACTCATCGCCGAAAAAGGCCCCTTCGATATCGCCCATCTGAACAATATCATGCACCATCTCACGCCGTCCATCCTCTATCCGCTGAAAGAAGCCGGAATCCCAGTGGTTTGGACACTACACGACTATTCCCTGATTTGCCCGAACACCAATTTCATAAACAACCGAACGGGCAAACTATGTAGTAAGTGCATACCAGGCGGACTGAGTTTCCTCAATGCCCCCCTGTCCCGATGCAAAAAATCCTCCTTCGCCGCCAGTTCGATGGCGATTATCGAAGCCTGGACACTTAGGCATAGAAAAATCACCGAAATGGTCGATGTCTTCATTTCGCCCAGCACTTTTCTAATCGATAGATTCGCCGAAGCTGGTTTTGACCGAAGACGATTTGTTACGTTGCGAAACTTCACCGAATCGGCAACAGAAAGTCCTTCAGATGACCGTTCAGGAGCTTTGTATGCTGGCAGACTATCGCCCGAGAAAGGTGTCCATTTGTTGATAGACGCATGGCGCGGGATGGGCGAGACAAAAAAGCTAAAAATAGCTGGTTCCGGTCCGGATGAGGAGACTTTGCGTCAGAGGGCAGAGGGTATGTCCAATGTCGAGTTCCTTGGGTTCGTTAATCCTCAAGAACTTCGCGAAATCCGCCGTCGTTCGGTGTTCACAATCGTGCCGAGTATTTGCTGGGAGAATCTTCCCTATTCGGTGATGGAATCCCTCGCCGACGGCATCCCAGTCCTGGGTTCCCGTATCGGAGGCATTCCGGAGATGATCGACGATAGAATCAATGGCCTCCTCTTCGAACCGGGGAATCCGGAAGACCTTAGAGACAAAGCCCTCGAACTCTTTGAAGACCAGGAACTGTTGATTCAGCTCGGTGTAAACGCCCTTGAAAGCGCTCAAAAACATTTCGCGCCGAAGAAACATCTCGAAAATCTGCTTTCGGCCTACTCCGGAGCTATCGCTGGCTAAATTCCGTCAGGTCAACCATTGTCAATATTGATATATTTGGAAAGTACTGGAAATAGGAACGCAAATATCGCCGTATTCGCAAGGATATGAACAATCGAAAAAGATAACCCGCCGACAATAAAAGGAACAAGAGTAGATTCTGACGAAATCATAATGAACGACCCTATGTTAGTCGATATATCATAAAATAGAGTAACAAAGAAACCTGCGGCTCCGGAAGTGAGGTAAAACAGCCAATCTCTTCTGCGAATCCTGCGCAAAAAACTTCCGCACAAACCTATAAAAGCACCGCTGATAATCTGAGCCAAAAGTAGGGGAGGAGGCGCCACGCCGAAAGGCGAAAGCACAGAATAAAGCCCAAACCCCATAGCTCCAACCATCATCCCCCACCAACCTCCAAGGAGAAAACCGCCAAAAGCTAGAGTCATAGTTACCAGCTCGATATTCGGAACCAAAGCCAGAGCATAACCCAGCGCTACTGCCAGAGCAATTAAAATAGCGCCGTAAGCGATCTTTAGCGAGGGCGATGCCGACATGTCTGATTTCGAAAACTCCATAACCGATGTAAAATACGTTTTTTCACATTCAATGTCAAAAGAGAACTCAATTTCGCTTGATTTAGCACCGATAAATTTATAAGATAGTAAGATTTTAAATTAAAGGTGGCCAATTGTGACGAAACATTCTTCTGCAATAATATTCATACTCATACTGCTTTCTATAACTGGGACGGCGCAGGCTTTCCTCGGATTTAACGGATGGAAATTGTCCGGTGGAATGATGATGACCGATAACCGCGCGTCCAAGTCCGTAGCGCAAGATCTCGGCGGAGACCCGAACGGCAAAACATCCCTCATGTTCAGCATTCAGACTCGGAATAACTATTCCACAAGTCCCGCCAAAGTTAGAATCCGTTACGGGGTCCTCATTTCGGCGCTTCACGAATGGAATTATTGGGATACTCCCGATTCTCTTATGCGTATATACGACAACCGAGTCGGCCACGGTTATGGAGCTTACCGAATCGGCTTTTTGCCGGAAATATTCACTAATCGGGGAGACTTCCAATTCACTTTCGGAGCAGGAATTGGCATGGGTTTCAGCAAACATTTCGTTGATGACAACACAGGGGAAAACGACAACGAAGACGTTTACGAAGGATTTATTCGACCGCAGATATGTATCGGATACGGCAGAAGAACCAAAGTCGAACTGACCGCAGGATACCATCAACCCTTCCTGGGAACCTACGGCAGATATTGGTATAGAGATTCCACTTGGGAAAAGGTATATTATGGATACAGCCCTAGCGAACTTGCCGGCGGCTTCGTTCAATTAGGCATCTTTTTTGATAATTAAGTCGTTTACATCCTATATTTACTGCGTTTAGCCTTTTTGCTCTTCGGCTGTTTCGATTTTTTTATATAAAAATAAACAAGACAACCCGCAAGAGCCGTCGAAGCGCCTATGATAAAACCATTAACCCAGTTACCGGCGGCGGCGCCCACAGATATGCCAAGGCCTATCCCAAGCGCGAGGATAACCAAATATACCGGATCTTCTTCCCGTTTTTTACTGGCCATTTCTCTCCAGTTTTTTTCTATTTAATTTTTCTTTGATGTCTTTTAAACGAGTCTTAATTCTGGCTTCGATACCCTCGTCCGAAGGCTTGTAGTAGTTTCTTTTGCCCATCCCATCCGGGAAATGCTGTTGTGAAATGAGATGATCTTCCTCATCATGGGCATATTTGTAGCCCTCACCGTAACCGATTTCCTTCATGAACTTGGTAGGGGCGTTGCGAATTACCTTCGGCACAGGCCCCGTTAACCCGTTTTTGATGTCTTTTCGAGCTAACTTCTCCGCCATATAAACAGCATTGGATTTCGGAGCGCAGGCAAGATAAATCGCCAGCTCGAAAAGGGCGATTTCACCCTCCGGGCTTCCGAGGAAATGATAAAAATCCTTCGCCGCGACAGCCAAACGTATGGCGTTGGGATCCGCAAGCCCGATATCCTCACATGCCATCCGCATAAGCCTTCTTGCGCAGTATAAGGGATTCTCGCCTCCCTCGAGCATCCGCGCAAGCCAATAAACTGCGGCATCCGGGTCGGAATCGCGTATCGATTTATGTAGCGCCGAAATGATATTATAGTGCTCTTCGCCGGTCTTGTCGTAAAGTAGTCTCTCGTTCTGAAGGACATCCGCGATGAGATCGACAGTTATCTTGCCGTCCTCGGCAGTGTTCGCCGCGAATTCGAGCACTGTAAGGGCGAACCGCGCATCCCCGGAGGAGAGGCTGGCAATCTGCTCCAGAGCGCCGTCTTCGGCGGTAAGTTTCAGTTTTCCGAGGCCGCGGTCTTCTTGGACCAATGTCCGCTGTAGTATCGAAACGATATCCTCCGGTTCGAGGGGCTCCAAAACGAACACCGAAACCCGCGAGAGTAGAGGCGAAATAACTTCAAAACTCGGATTCTCCGTAGTCGCGCCGATGAAAACGATACTTCCCTTCTCGACATAGGGCAAAAAGGCGTCCTGCTGTGCCTTATTGAAACGGTGAACCTCATCCACAAACAGAATACTTCGGTTGCCTGTAGTCGCAAGACGCCGCTCTGCTTCTTTGATTACCCCTTTTATCTCCTTAATCCCCGACAATACAGCCGAATACTGCAGGAATTTCATTCCCGTAGTATTCGCTATAACCCTTGCCAGCGTAGTCTTTCCGCAACCCGGGGGACCCCAGAGTATCATACTGGACAAGCGCTTGGTCTCTATAGAGATGCGAAGAGGCTTGCCCTGCCCGATGATTTTATCCTGTCCGACAATCTCGTCCAGAGTCTCCGGACGCATTCTATCGGCGAGTGTGTATGATTCATGGGAATCGAGGCTGTCTTTACCGAATAAATCCATAACTTGAATAATACGGTGTAAACCGCCCGGTGTCAAACATCAAATTTTATTGGATAGAAAAACCGACAATCAATCGCTCAATGACTTGAGAAGATAAACCGTGAACCGCGTTCCTGCGTCTGGAAGATTCTCGGCCTCAATAATCCCGCTGTGCCTGTTCATGATGCCCTGAGCTATAGCCAATCCCAAGCCTGTTCCGCGAGGTTTAGTGCTATAGAAAGGCGTGAAAATCTTACCGATGTCCTCTTCGGGGATCCCTTTACCATTGTCCGTGATACTGATGCCAGTCAACCGTTTCTCAGCGTAGAAACCGGCCCTCTCACGCGCTTTATCTATGGTTATGATGCCATGACCATTTCCAATAGCTTCTCGAGCGTTTATAATGATATTATAAAAAACATTTTTCAATTGATCTTCCCGACCCATTATCCAGAGCGGCTCGGAGAGATTATTCTCAATTTCAATCTCAGGGGGAAATTCAGGAGAGATGCGAAGCATGGATATTATCTCGTGTATCATTAACGACAAATCGAGCTTATTATAAGTAACCTGCTCCAAAGGAAGCTCTTTCAGTCGGGCAAAAATAAGGAACTCATCAAGCACGGAAGTCAGCCTGTCCGTCTCTTTTATTATGAGTTTCATCAGACGATTATCTTTAGGAAGCTCAAAATCATCATCGCTGGCCAGAATCTCTACCGAGGCGCGTATGGCGGCGAGGGGATTTCGTATCTCATGAGCAAGACTAGCTGAAAGCTCCCCGATTGTCGCCATCTTCTCTACTTCTTTGAGATACTCCTCCCTGCGTTTCTGCTCAGTAACATCCTCAAAAAGGGCGATAATGCCTCTCATACTGCCATCCGGGCTAGTTAGAAAACTGCATGCAAGAAGCATCGTGGCAGTTTCTCCTGAATCTGATTCGATAGAGAACTCGCCTGTCCGAACTCTTTCGCCGCCGGGTGAGAGAAGCTCGGTAAGTTTCAGGCCGAAGGGTCTCGCCCTCGAAGGCAATATCTCCGTGAGAAATTCGTTTCGAGCACGCTCCGGTGCAATTCCCAAAAGATCCCCTGCCGCCCGGTTGAAATAAACAACATGACCGTCCGGATCGAGGGTAATAAGTCCGCTACGCATGTGCATAAGAATATCGTCGGTGTCCATTCGAGCCCGGCGTAGCTCTCGATTCGCCTCGACCAATTGTCCCAGCCTATGACGAAGCTTTCCTGAAAGATAGCCGATGAGAAAAGCTATCAGATAAAGAAAACAGGCATAGACATAGAATGTAAAGAAGAGAAGCTCAGAATCGCTGTATATGGTGCTTACACCAGGATACTCCGAAGTGAACTCAAAAACCCCCGAGAATTCAAGATAAACCGTCGCGCCAAGAAGGAGAACTCCAACTGTCGCTGTGATTAGTGTTCCTGTCAGCTCGAAAATGAAGGCGGAAGTGATTATCGAAAGCCCAAGAAGAACTATGAATGGGGAGGCGATGCCGCCAGAATAGTGTATAATTGCAACCTCGATTATTATCTCGAAGAGCAATTGAACTGCGCACAGAAACTTAAAACTAATCTCTCGTCGAGTTTGATTCCACCACAGAAGGGACAGAAAATAACCAAGAGTTATCAATCCATAAGCAAATAGAAACTTGAAAAGCAGGGCTTCCGTGGAAAACTGGAGCACGACTGCTCCGGCAATCAGAAGGAACATCCCAAAACGAGCGATGAGAAGCCATCTAATCTTGCTTCGGAAATCACTCGCGATATCTGGGGAGTTGTCTCTCCGTAGCGGCCAGTTCAGAGGTTCTTCAGAATTCATGTGTGCTTTCTTCGAAATCAATGATTGCTCATCCTTACGAAATCTGGCCGACGATATCGAACATAGGAAGATACATAGCCACAAGCATACCGCCGATTACTGCACCCATCACAACGATTATGATAGGTTCTATCATGCTCGTAAGAGCGGCCACTGCGGCGTCAACTTCCTCGTCATAGAAATCGGCGATTTTAGCGAGCATCTCGTCCATATTACCAGTCTTTTCACCGACTCCAATCATTTGAATGACCATAGTAGGAAAAACCTGGCTTTCGGCAAGAGGGGCAGTGATAGTATCGCCTTCAGAAATGGCTATCATTGCTTTGTGAATGGATTTTGTCAGAACGAGATTGCCTGCGGTTTTGGCCGTGATGTTCAAAGCATCAATTAGGTTAACACCGCTCTGAAGAAGTGTTGACAGGGTTCTGCAGAATCTCGAGACAGCGTTCTTTCTGACCAGATTCCCCAGAACGGGAAAACGGAGTTTTATTGCATCGATGTAATACCGAGTTGTCTTTTTCTTGTTCAAAATGACATATGTCACGATGATAGCAATTACACTGAGAAGCATCGGAAAAATATTGTTCTGCATAAAACTCGATATTGCAAGAACAAAGAGTGTCGGCCCCGGAAGCTCGGCCCCAAGGCCTTCGAACATACCTGCAAAAACCGGCATGATGAAAGTCAGCATAACCCATGTGAGAACGACAGATACGACTGAAACCATAACCGGATACATCAATGCGCCCTTGACTTTACGGGCTAACTGATCTGATTTTTCCCTGTAATCCGCAAGCCTTCTGAGAATCGTTTCCAGAGCACCTCCGACCTCGCCGGCCTCAACCATATTGACATAAAGGTCATTAAATATCTTCTTATGTTTGCCCATTGCGGAAGCTAAAGTCGAGCCAGAAGATACTGTATCTCTAATCTTGCCAATAGTTTGACCCAAAATTTTATTAGTGGACTGTTCAGCCAAAATATCAAGGCATTGAACCAATGGAAGACCTGCCTCGATCATAACCGCAAACTGCCTTGTGAACCTCGAAATCTCGACGTTTTTTACGCCTGTGCCGATGGTTATTTCCATCGCCTTCGGCTTCTTTTTTACTTTGGTAACGACAATCCGCTGACGCCGCAATAATGCAGTTACTTCTTCTGAGTTTCGAGCTTCGATTGTCCCCTCAATCGTGGAGCCGGTGGAAGTTCTTCCTTCATATCTAAACTGAGGCATAATTTCACCTTCTTGAAGAAGCACCCGATGCCGCATTCGCACGGGAAATAATATCGTGCAACTCCTGTGGATCCTGACTTCTCGATAAAGCATCCTCCAGGGTTATCCTTCCGGTTAGATAACGGTCTGCAAGGGAGGCATTCATGGTGTGCATACCGAATTTTCCACCGGCTTGGAGAGCACTGTAGATTTGGTGAATTTTATCATCGCGAATCTGTGCGCGGATGGCGGGAGTCGCGAACATAAGTTCTGTGCAGATAATCCTGCCGCCTCCGATTTTTGGCATGAGTGTTTGAACCAAAACCGCCTGCAGAACGAACGACAACTGAACCCGCACCTGAGTCTGTTGAGCTTCCGGAAAAGCATCGATGATACGGTTGATAGTTTCCGCCGCAGAGTTAGTATGGAGGGTTGCAAACGCCAAATGACCCGTTTCTGCGATTGTCAGAGCAGACTGCATGGTCTCTAAATCTCTCATCTCGCCGATTAGAACGATGTCCGGGTCTTCACGGAGAGCGTATTTCAAAGCATTTCCAAATGACATCGTATCCCCGTGGACTTCGCGCTGGTTCACAATACAGTTTTTGTGCTTATGAACGAACTCGATGGGGTCTTCGACGGTAAGAATGTGTTCGTGCCGCTCGGTGTTGAGCTTATCTATAATAGAAGCCAGAGTCGTCGATTTGCCGGAACCCGTGGGACCGCAAACTAAAACCAGTCCTCGTGGATAGTTCACAAATTTTGTTACAGCATTCGGAAGAGATAGTTCTGCAAACGTGAGTATTTTAAATGGAATCGCCCTTACAACAAGTGCTACAGCTCCCCGCTGAAGGAATACATTGCATCTGAAACGCGACAGACCCTGAATTCCGAAAGAAAGATCTTGTTCCCAGGTTTCTTCGAAGTGTTGCTTCTGTTTCTCCGTCATAATCGAGTATGCCAGCCGTTTTGACATCTCCTCACTTACAGGATCTCCGGGTAATCTCTTTATTTTTCCGTCGATTCTTAAAGCAGGTTGAGTTCCAACGGTTATATGAAGATCCGATGCGCCTCTGCGGATCATTTCCTCAAGGAGCTCGCGCATCGTATATGTAGTTTTCGCTTTATCTTTAGCCTTGTTTTCCGTCTGCATGGCATTTGCCGGAGAAATATTGTCTGCAGGTGAAACCATCATATGCCTTTCTTTTAGTGAGCCGCAGTTTCTGTGATAACCTGTTCGATATCTACTCTGCCTTCAATCATATGTCGAATCGCTTCTTGTCTAAGGGATCTCATTCCTATCTTAGCCGCGGCCTCGCCCAGTTCCAAAGCGCTGGCGCCGTCAATAATCATTTTCTCTATGGTTGCGGTTATAGGCATGACTTCAAAAATAGCAACTCTACCCTTATGGCCGGTGTTGTTGCATGTCGAGCATCCTTCTCCCTTATAGAAAGTAATCTTGGAGGAATCTTCTTCGCTCATGCCGATAATTTCGAGATACTCGGGGTCAGGTTCTTCTTCCTTTTTACAGTAGGGGCAAACCGTTCTTAGAAGCCTCTGCGCCATAACAAGCCTCACCGAACTCGCTACTAAGAATGGGGGAGTGCCCATATCAACAAGACGGGTGATGGTGCTCGGAGCGTCGTTGGTATGCAAAGTTGAGAAAACAAGGTGACCCGTTAGCGCGGCCTTAATCGCGATGGAAGCCGTCTCGCCGTCACGAATCTCACCAACCAGAATGATATCCGGGTCCTGACGCAGGAAGCTTCTAAGCGCGGCTCCAAAATTAAGCCCGATTTCCGAATGCATATGGACCTGATTGATGCCATCTAGGTTGAACTCTACTGGATCTTCCGCAGTCATGATGTTTACATCGGGATGATTGAGCTGAGACAGCGCTGAATAAAGAGTCGTTGTCTTACCTGAACCTGTAGGCCCAGTGACCAGGACCATTCCAAAAGGCATATGAATAGCTCTGTTGAATTCCTTCATCGCCCTCTGGGGGAACCCGAGTTTGGTAATATCGAGCATGAGGTTTTCCGGGTCCAAAAGCCTCATAACGACTTTCTCGCCGAAGATTGTTGGCAAAATGGAAACACGCAGGTCGATAGCCCTTCCGCGCGCCTGCACCTTGATTCTGCCGTCCTGAGGTAGGCGGCGTTCGGAAATGTTCAGCTTGGCCATAATCTTTATACGGCTAACCACGGCATGACGCAGTTTGAAGGGTAATGGCGCCATTTCCATCAGGTTACCGTCGACACGGAAACGGACGCGTGTGCGTTTCTCATAAGTTTCGATATGTATGTCGGAAGCTCCGCGCTTGATTGCGTCCATGATAATCGAGTTTACTAGCTTTACCAGAGGCTTTTCCTGAATAGCCTCCTGAAGTTCCGCTTCGGAAAAATCGTCATCGGCTTCCTCTACGACGTCCAAATCTTCACCGCCGGCCATGTCTTCGAGAATATCGTCGATGGAGTCCTCACCGGTGCCATAATATTTGTCCAAAGCCGCCATGATCTTATCTTTGGAGCACATTACCGGTTGAATTTCATGATTTGTAATGAAGCGCAGAGTATCGATAACAAGCAGATTTGCTGGGTCATTGGTGGCTACGAAAAGCATCTTGCCGACCTTAATGGCGGCAATCACTGTGAATTTGCGCGCGATATCCACGGGAATTAAGTCCACAACTTCGGGGGAGAGGTCGAGATCCTCGAGCTGAATCGTGCCGACATTTAACTGCTTGGCTACAAATGAGTTAATTACATTGTCATCTTCTATGTAGCCCAAATCAAGGAGCACCTGACCCAACTTGGCGTTGGATTTTTTCTGAACTTCGAGGGCTTTTGTTAATTGCTCTTCGGTGATTTTTCCCGCTTTAATCAGCATTTCACCTAATCTCAGAGCCATAATTCCTCCAAATTGATGCGCAAAATGTATATCTATGAATTATATCTATTCCATTCGAGTTTTCAAGGCGATATAATTATTTATCGAACCATATGGGTTTGCGACCATTTCCTAAAACTTGGGTTTGCCCGGTTTGTATATCACCGATAACAATCTCAACTTCGTTTTCGTCAGAACCTTTCTCGAAGACCACCCAGAAGCCATCGGGGGAAATCGAAGGACTACCAACAGGCGTGTTCGATTTAAAAGATGCCTTAACTATGCCGTCTGGAAGCTGTTTGACAATCACTTCCCATTTGCCCTGGTCGAATTTCGCCGCATATGCCAGCAAGCCGGCCTCTCTCGATATAGCCGGATCGGAAGCTGTCTCTTCCGCATTGCTTACAACTACAGGCTCAACATTATCCATTGGCCGCCACAAAATTTTCCCCTCCCGCGAACTAACAGCCCATTCACCGCTCCTGGCGATGCCGTTTTCGATGTCGTGCAAAATCAGGCTGTCTTCTAATACCGCCATATCGCCCGTTTCCGGAACGAGCTGGAAAAGCACCATCGCGCTGTCCGTCTTGGAAATAACTATCAGCTCGCCATTCATTTCGATAATGCCCACTTCGCGGTATTTTGTATTATAGATGGCCTTAACTTCAGCTGTTCCGGCATCGACTTTCGCGATTTGTGTGTCGGAGCCTACCGGCGAAACATAATAAACATAGCCCTGCGGTTGAACATCTGCACAACCACCTAAAGCGATAAATAAAATAAAAGCAGTGAACACTATATTTTTCAATAGTTTACCTCTCTTGTAACTAAAATATGTATTTTGAGATTAGATGCAACAAAAAAACCCGATGACTTCATCTGCGAAAAATTACCTCGCTAATTTCAGGCGGGTAACCTCGCAAATATTTGTAATCGGGCTTTCTGAGGCTATTTGACGATGATGTTAAGTATCCGTCCCGGCACATAAATTGTCTTCACGATAGTTTTTTCATCGGTGTATTTACGAATCCCCGGTTCAGAAATGGCCGCATCCACAGCAGTTTTCTGGTCAGCGTCAGGCGCGATATTAATCGTGCCGCGAACCTTACCGTTGATCTGCACGCCAATCTCGATACTATCGAAACCTATCGCGGATTCGTCGTAAGATGGCCATTCCCTCTGAACCACCAGTTCGGTATGGCCGATTCGCTCGTTAAGCTCCTCGGCGAGGTGGGGCGCAAACGGCGCCAATATGCGCACAAGACGATTGGCTACATAAAAGGCTATCTCCGATTTATCCAGCTCGTCCGGTTCAGTGAAATTCATGAACTCCATCATTCTCGCGATGGCCGTGTTGTAACTCATGTTGTCTATATCCTCTGTGACAGCTTTCACTGTGCGGTTTATCTCGCTGTATAACTCGGCGTCCCGTTCCGACAAACCTGGGATGGTTGATGTATTTTTGGCTGAGTCTATATCCTCTGGAATGAACCTGTCCACGCGGGTCAGGAACCTCTCGGCTCCCTTGAGGGCATCGTTAGACCAGGAGATTTCGTGTTCCGGCGGGGCGAAGAAAAGCATCGCCAGGCGTGAAACATCTACCCCATGTTCAACTGTAACCTCGATTGGACTCGTAACATTGCCTTTAGATTTGCTCATGATGTCGCCATGCTCGTCGCATACCATGCCGTGATTGAACAGCTTGGTTGCAGGCTCTTCGACGGGCAGATAGCCCATGTCGAAAAGCACCTTCGTGATAAAGCGGAAATACAGCAGATGCCCAGTGGCATGTTCTATCCCGCCGATATACAGGTCGATCGGTAGCCATTTTTCCGCGGCCTCTCTGCTGATTGCCTCGTTCGGGTTGTTGGCGTCCGGATAACGGAGCTGATACCAGCTCGAACATACGAAAGTGTCCATCGTGTCGGGATCCCGTTTCGCCGGGGCGCCGCATTTCGGACATTCGGTGTTCATGAACTCGGGGACATCCGCCAGAGGACTTCGCCCCTTCGGCAGGAAATCCTTGACATGGGGGAGTTCCACAGGCAGTTCAGACTCTGGAACCGGCACGACTCCGCATTTTTCGCAATGGACGACCGGAATCGGCGCGCCCCAGTAGCGCTGTCTGCTCAACAGCCAGTCCCTAAGCCGGAACTGAATGGCCTTCGCCGCAAATCCATTTTCGGCGCCGAACTCGGTTATCGCTTCGATAGCTTTCCGAGAATCCATGCCGTCGAAGGGGGCGGAATTCACCATAACGCCAGAATCTACATAGGCTTCGCTCATCTCGCCGCCTACTAAACCGCCTTCTGCAGGTTCTATAACTACCTTCACCGGAATATCGTATTTGCGGGCGAACTCGAAATCCCTCTGGTCGTGAGCCGGAACAGCCATAACCGCACCGGAACCGTATCCGGCCAGAACGTAATCCGCGACGAACAGCGGCACCTCGTCGCCGGTGAAGGGATTTCTGACATGAAGTCCCGTATCGACGCCGTCCTTTTCACGTCCCTCTGATGTCCGCTCGATTTCACTACGCAGAGCGGCTTTAGCGATGTAGTCTTCCACAGCCTGCCTGTTCGGGCTAATTGGAACGAGCTTCTTCATCAAGTCCGCTTCGGGGGCAATCGCCATGAATGTTACACCGAAAACCGTGTCAGGGCGGGTTGTGAAGATGGGCAGTTCGTCGCCGGTTTCCACGACCGAAAACTTGATATTCGCGCCAGTCGAACGACCTATCCAATTGCGTTGCATTGCTTTAACCGAATGAGGCCAGTCCAGATTGTCCAAATCGTCCAGCAGACGCTGGGCATATTCGGTGGTCTTAAAAAACCACTGTTCCAGAACCCGTTTAGCGATAGGCGTATCCGAATGCCTCCAGCAACAGCCGTTTACGACCTGCTCGTTCGCCAAAACCGTGTTGCATTCCGGGCACCAGTTGACCTGAGATTCCTTCCGGTATGCCAGCCCTTTCTCAAAGAGCTTCAGGAAGACCCACTGCGTCCATTTGTAATAATCCGGTCTGCAGGTAACGACTTCCCTTTCCCAGTCGTAAGAAAAGCCCAGAGACCGCATGGTTGACCTGCCCGTAGCAATATTCTTCTCCGTCCACTCGGAAGGGTGAATACCGCGCTTGATTGCCGCCTGTTCCGCCGGCAGTCCGAAAGCGTCCCATCCGAAGGCGTGGAGGAGATTTTTGCCGCGCATCTTCATGTAGCGCCAAACCAGATCGCCTATGGAATAATTCCGGAAATGCCCCATATGTATATCTCCGCTGGGGTAGGCGAACATCTCCAGCAGATAGAATTTATCCTCGCCGGGGTTATCCGGTGTCTTGAAAATGCCGCTTTCGCGCCATTTATCCTGCCATTTTTTCTCAATATCCTGAAAAGGCATATTTGCCTCCTGTTAAATTTTGATTGATATAAAAATACCCGACGACAGCCGGGCGTTAATCTCCCACGGTGTTGCGAGAACTCCGCGGGTTATAGGATAAGTCCGAAGGCGGCAGAAGGAACTCTGACCACCGAAACCTCCTCGATATTTCTATCTCGATACATCATAATCTACAAAAATAATGAAACGATGATTATCTGTCAAGCTAATTCTGCGCTACTATGAAATCAATCCAGTTTTGCGTCGAATTTTTCTAAAAGGCCCATCACCTGGGTCGGAACGCCGTTTCCGCTCCGCTCCTCAGTAGTCTGTTTTTCAGGGGAATCCTCAACAATCAGCTTAACCGCGGTGTTTGGGCCGTAAACTTTCTCTGCGGCTTCGCGAAGGGCGTCCAAGTTTTCTTTGATATTGAGAATATTCATTACCTGATATTCTAACTTATGGGGAAATTTCAAGATGATTCGCCCCTCGTCGAGAATAACTTCCGATTCGCTTACCCAATCGGCTTTGCCTTCGCCGCGTTTGGCTGAAAATTCCCGAACAAGGCGGCCTTTAGGAGAATTATCCTCCGGCTCGGCTGGTTCCTCGTCGTCATCCATGGGCGTAGGAGCCTTTGGTGCAGATGCCCTTCTCGGAGCCGAATACTCACCGGAATCTATTCTGCTTATTGCCCGCCTGATGGATGCTGTCGTTTCGAGATTTGTCAGATATATAAGGCTTTCCTCGAATAGATACCGGGGCTGGGCGGCGTATTTCAGCCGGGACTGCATATCCACCAGGATTTTAGAGATTCGAAGGAGATCCTCCGGCGGGAATTCATCTGCGATGCGGGAGTATATCTCCTTTTCTTTCTCGCCGAGGTTCTCTTTTTCCGCACCGATGGAGAATTTGAGAGCACCGTGGAAATGTTCCGAGAGGCCGTCGCCAACCTGAGCGATATCGATTCCCGATTCGAGAAGCCTGTCCAGTTCCTGCAATGCTCCCACCGGGTTGCGTTCGAGAATCTGTTCGGCGATTTTGTCGAAAGCATCCAGAGGCAGAATTCCCAGTATCCGCGCGACCTCGTCCGCGGACAACTCGCCCTTGGGAGAATACGCGAGAATCTGGTCGAGGAGGGAAAGGGAATCGCGAAGCCCGCCGTCCGCACGATGGGCAATGAGCGCCGAGGCGTCCGTATCGAGCTTCAAGCCTTCATTTTCAGCTAACTGGGCGATGTGTTCGGCGATTCTATTCCCCGGTATTCTGCGGAAATCGTAGCGCTGGCATCGGCTGATGATCGTTGCCGGAAGCTTCTGCGGCTCCGTGGTAGCGAAGATAAAAGTAACATAGCGCGGCGGCTCTTCGAGGGTTTTCAAAAGTGCATTGAATGCCTCTTTGGTCAGCATATGCACTTCGTCGATGATGTAAACCTTGTTTCTGCCCTGAGGCGCGTATTGAACGCTTTCGCGCAAAGACTGAATTTCCGCTATTCCACGGTTCGATGCCCCGTCGATTTCGTAAACATCAGGGCTGTTGCCCTGAGCGATGGAAACACAACTCTGGCATGTCCCGCAGGGCGTCGCTGTCGGCGAATCGAAGCTCTGGCAGTTCAGGCATTTAGCTACAATCCTGGCGGTCGTAGTTTTGCCGGTTCCCCGAGGCCCGCAGAAAAGGTAGGCATGGGCAAGGCGGTCCTTCTCGATCGCGTTTTTGAGAGTGTCCGTAATATGTTGTTGCGCAACGACTTCATCGAAAGTCTGCGGCCTAAATTTTCTCGCTAACACAAGATATGACATGTTCCTCCAATCAATTGCCGGTAATATAACCTCATATTGAAGAAATTCAACACGAAATCGCAGAAACCAAAAAAGGCGACAGCAAAATACCTCTCGAAAAAAAATTCCAGTATTTCAAGAAAAGACTTGCGGAATTCATATTCACATATATATTCGGTCATTCTAAGTCTGTTCAAATGGAGGCTATCATGGCAAGAGTATGCGATATATGTGGAAAAAGACCCCAAACCGGCAGGAATGTATCTCACGCGCACAACAGAACACTGCGCAAGTTCAATCCTAACCTGCAGTCGGTAAGAACCGAATGCGACGGCAAACCGGTGAGAATGACCGTATGCACCCGCTGTATCAAAGCCGGCAAAGTAAAAAAATGGGTCAAATAGAACCGCAATTATCCCTAATTAAAAAGGCCGCTAAGTAAGCGGCCTTTTTTTATCGAATTATTCCCCTTTTCGAATCTCGAACGAAGTCCACAAATTTGCGTATCTCGGGAATCGGCTCGATTTCACTCTCGATTCGGGTGAGGGCGTCCGGAGTGTTCAGACTGCTTCGATACAAAATTCGATATGCCATTCGAAGCATATTGATAGTTTCCTCAGTAAAGCCGCGCCTTCTCAATCCGATGATATTAATCCCTGCAAGCCGCATCGGGTCGCCGCCCATCAGCAAATAGGGGGGGACATCTCGAGTAATAGTTCCGCTAAGGCCTATCATTACAGATTCTCCAATAGTAACGAACTGATGCACGGGCACATTTCCGCCGAGAATAACGTAATCTTTGACTGTAACATGTCCCGCAATTCCGGCGCAATTAGCAAATATCACGTTGTCTCCGACGACACAATCGTGGGCGACATGGGAATACGCCATGAAAAAACAGTCCGAACCGATGACCGTTTCTCCGCTATGCGTTGTCCCGCGGTTCATCGTTACGGATTCCCTGAACATATTTCTATCGCCTATAATTAAAAAAGTCTCCTCACCGCCGAATTTTTTGTCCTGCGGGTCACTTCCAATGGAAGCATCTTTGAAAACTTTGTTCTCACGGCCCATGCGCACATATTTTGTAATATGTGCGCCCGGGCCGATTTCGCAACCTGCGCCAATTTCCGCTCCGGATTCAATATAGGCGAAGGGGCCGACAATCACACCATCGCCAAGCTCCGCGCCTTTTTCTACTATTGCTGTAGTATGTATCGAAACGGGCATTATGATACTACCTTCTGCCTCTGTTTCGGCCATCGCTACGGCTATTGGTTCTCGGAGGTCTTTCCACGTAGCCTTCCGGCTTGTCGAGGAGAGCTTTGCGCGAGAGGCGGACTTTGCCGTCGTTTTGTATCTCGATAACCTTCACCTTGACTATATCGCCGACATTAAGCACATCGGTTACGTTCTTGGTGTGTTCGTAGGCTATTTCCGAGATATGGAGAAGGCCGTCCTGATTGGGAAGAATCTCGACGAAAGCGCCGAAATCGGTGGTTCTAACGACCTTGCCGTCATAAACCTTCCCAACTTCCGCTTCTACCGTGAGATCTTCGACCATACGAAGGGCGTTCGCCAGACCTTCGGCATCGACAGATGCAATCTGCACCGTTCCGTCGTTCTCGATGGCGATAGTAGTGCCGGTAGCGTCCTGAATCGACCGAATGGTCTTTCCGCCGCTACCGATAACCGCGCCAATCTTGGACGGATCGATTTTGATAGATACTATGCGAGGAGCATAGGGGGAAAGCTCTTCTCGAGGCGTATCGAGTATTTCATTCATGATGCCGAGAATATGCTCTCTGCCTTTTTTGGCCTGCGCCAGAGCTTCCTTCATAAGCTCGATTGAGACTCCGCTGATTTTGACGTCCATCTGGAAGGCAGTGATACCTTCCGCGGTGCCGGCGACCTTGAAATCCATGTCGCCCATATGGTCTTCCGCACCGAGGATGTCGCTGAGAATAGCGTGTTTATCGCCTTCCTTTACTAATCCCATAGCGATTCCGGCAACGGGGGCTTTCGTCGGCACGCCGCCCTCCATGAGGGCCAGACTGCCCGAACAAATCGAAGCCATCGACGATGAGCCGTTGCTTTCGAGAATGTCGCAGACCAATCTGACTGTATATGGGAACATCTCTTCCGACGGAATTACGGGAACCAGAGCCTTCTCCGCGAGGAGACCATGGCCGATTTCCCGTCTGCCGGGGCCGCGTGCGAACTGAACCTCGCCCACCGAGAAGGGGGGGAAGTTATAATGGAGGATGAAGCTTTTGAAGCTCTCTCCGCCCAAATCCTCGATTTTCTGCTCGTCCATCTTGTTGCCCAATGTTAAAACAGCCAGCGCCTGAGTTTCGCCGCGGGTGAAGAGGGCGCTACCGTGGGTGCGTTTGAGGAAACCTGTCTCGATGGTTATCGGTCGGATTTCGTCGGATTTGCGTTTATCGATGCGCTTGTTCTCGTTGAGAATCATCTCGCGCATTTTCTCGCGCTCGACCTCGTGAATCGCCTCGACAATTTTCTTCCCGCTTTCGGGGAAATCATCTTCCAGCTCTGCTGTTACCCACTCGATGAGGGCGTCCATGGCCTTTTCTCTGTCTTTTTTGCCTTCTACTGCAAATACGTCGCGAATCTGATCTTCTATCTTTTCGCGAACCGCTTTTTCGATTTCTTCATCGACTGATTCAAGGGGTTCGTATTCCATCTTGTCTTTGCCGACTTTCGCTATCAATTCCTTCTGGAATTCGCAAAGCTTGGCGATATGGGGTTTCGCGAAATCGAAAGCCTCGAGAAGAAGCTCTTCGTCGATTTCGGAAGCTCCGCCTTCGACCATAACAATATCATCCGCGGTGCCCGCAACGATTATGTCCATTATGCTTTCTTCCCTTTGGGACAAGGTCGGGTTAACGATGAATTCGCCGCCGACATATCCCACTCTGACACCAGCCAGAGGACCATCGAAAGGAATCTCGGAAATACACAGAGCCACGCTGGCTCCGAGAATTCCCAAAACGTCCGGATCGTTGTCGCCGTCGAAAGAAACCGGCGTTGCCCAGACCTGAACTTCATTGATGAAATCTTTTGGGAAACGGGGGCGGATTGGCCTATCGATCAGCCTTGCGCTTAGTGTGTCAGCGTCGTAGGGACGTCCTTCTCTCTTGAAAAAGCCGCCTGGAATGCGCCCTGCGGCATAGGATCTCGGCCTATATTCTACTGTCAGAGGGAAATACCCGAATTCCGGACGTGCATTTTTGCTGACGCATGCCGTTACCAATAGCTGAGTTTCTCCCATGGTTACAACAACTCCGCCGGAGGCCTGTCTTAGAACCTGTCCCGTCTCGATAGTTAAATCGTATCCGTTAATTTGTGTCTTGATTGTCTCTTTTGTCATTTTTCTCCTTTTGCGGCTCGCGCCGCCGGTTTCGCGCGATAATTACCTTGCGCGAATACCGAGTTCTTGTGTAAGCGACTTAAACCGCTTGTAATCTTTCCTGCGCAAATAGGCAAGCAATTTCTTACGCCTGCCGATGAGCACGAAAAATCCCCGTTTGGAATTATTATCCTTTGGGAATGTCTTAAAGTGCTGGGATAAATTGTTGATTCTCTCTGTCAGAAGAGCTATTTGGACTTCTGCAGAGCCTGCATCTTCGGGGGTGTGCCCGAACTTTTCGATGATCTCTCTTTTCTTTTCAGCTGTGATTGACAACTTCTTCCTCCTGTTTATTTTGTTTTTTAGAAACTGTATTTTCTATTTTGTTCTGATCTAACCATGTTTTGAATTTAGCAAGGTCCTTTTCCATCTGCTCGACAAGGGCCTGAGGCGAAGCAAAAGCGATATCTGTCCTGAATCGCTCGAAGACAGAAAGAGCAAAATCATCCCCCACATCGGCAGAAGGTTTTTCGAGGCCATGAAACTCCACGGAAAATCTGCCCTCGCCAAAAGTCGGGCTTTTCCCAAGGTAGAGCAACCCCGGATTTCCGGATTTCTCTGCGGCGGCGTAAACTCCAAAAGGCGGCAAAAGCTTGCCCGTCGGCACTTCTATATTCACCGTGGGAAAACCGAGTTTGCGGCCGCGTTTCATTCCACCCACCACTTCGCCGTAGATGGAGTAGGGTCTTCCAAGCATATGGGCCGCATCCAGCATCTCACCGGAAGACACGGACTTGCGGATTCTATTGCTTCGTATCGAGACGTCTTTCCACTTCACTGGCGGAACGATTTCTATCTCGAAACCCGAGTTCGATCCTAATTTTGCGAGACTGCCGGCATCACCGGCACGGTTTTTGCCGAAACCGTGGTCTTCGCCGAGGATTAGGATACTCATTCCAAGGGAGTCTGTCAAATAATATTTGACAAAATCCTCAAAAGACATCTTCGATATGCACTCATCGAATTTCAAAATAACCAAATAATCGACTCCCAGAGCGGAAAACGCGGCTACTTTTTCTTCGAGAGGCGTCAACAAACCTACATCTTCCGATCTTGTAACCTTACGGGGATGGGGTTCGAAAGTAACTACCGCCGAAGGCACCCCGTTGGCTCTGGCTTTATTGATAAGAATCTCCAAAATAGCTCTATGTCCGAGGTGGACGCCGTCGAAGCTTCCAACCGCCACGGCGGAGGAGACTATTATTGGCCGAGGTTCATTTAGATATTCAGTTTTCAATTTCCTCCGGCCTTTTAAAAACTCTAACATACTCATAATCGCTATCGCCGGATTTCCTGAGCAATGCCACAAGCTCTTTTCCTGTAGTTAAGCGGAAAAGGTCGGAATCGGCAACCGAGCCGAGATCGATTTTCGCCTTTGTCCCCCCAGCTATCGATCTGGAATCTTCCAAGCCCGCTTCAACAGAGGGCAAGAAGCACATAGCCTCATTCGAAGATATGAGGGAATTCCCTATGTCGCCCTTTTCTGCTATGTCGATAATTTCATCATAGGGACGGGAGTCCGCAAGTTCGAAATGGCCGATTTTAGTTCTGCGAAGCTCGTGAATATGTGCCCCGCAACCGGTTTTCTCGCCAATCTCCACTGCCATAGAGCGTATGTAAGTTCCCGAGCTCACAGCGGTCTCGATTTTTAAAAATGGCGCTTCGAACTCGACTATTTCGATATTAAAAATTTCAACCTCACGGGGTTTCACTTCGACCTCTTTGCCTTCTCTGGCGTATTTGTAGAGGGGCTGTCCCATATGCTTCACCGCCGAATATACCGGAGGCATCTGAAGTTTTGTGCCCCTCATCGAATGGATAATCTCCTTGATTTGCTCCAAAGTTATATCCACGGGTGTTTCCGAAAGAACTTCCCCATCGCGATCGCCGGTGGAAGTATTCTGCCCGAACTTTATGAGAGCGGTATAATCTTTGTCCAAACCTGTCAGCCATGGGGCTAATTTGGTTGCCCTGCCAACCATGACGAGAACCAAACCTGTGGCAACCGGATCAAGAGTGCCTGCGTGGCCGGTTTTTCCGCCGATAGCTTTGCCAATCTTACGTGCGCAATAGGCTGTCGAGAGGCCGGAGGGTTTGTCCATCAATAATATGCCGTTTGCAGAGGGTGCGCTCATATCAAGAATCTTCCAGATACCTTTCGAACCTGTCCAAAATTACTTCCCGCGCAAGGGAGAGGGGCATGCGAAGAGTGCATCCGGCGGCGTTGAAATGCCCGCCGCCTCCCAGCTCCTTAGCCAGAGCGCCAATATCTACAAGTCCCCGGCTTCGCATCGACACCCTGTTGACATTTGTGCTGACTTCCTTAAACAGAGCCGCAAGCTCGACGCCGCGAACACTCATGGCCAAATCGACAATCCCTTCCGTTTCATCGAAGGTGGTCGAGAAGGAGCGGACGGAAGCCTTATCCAGCGTAAGCAGAACTATCTTTGCGTCGCTATAAGTTCTTGAATTGTAAAGAGCTATGCCGATATTCCTGAGATACTCTTCCGAGTAGTTAAAATATACGTGAGAGGCTATCTCCGAAGGGTCGATTTTTCCGGCTTCGATGAGTTCGGCGCTAATTCGAAGGGATTCCGCCGAAGTATTTGAATATGTGAATCTGCCCGTGTCCGTAAGAATCGCGAGATATAAGCATTCCGCAATTTCCGGCGTAATCTCGGCTCCTATATCCAGAAGAATATTGTATATCATCTCCCCAACAGCCGCTGAAGATTTGTCTATCCAATTGATATCGCCGAAGGGAATTCCCTCTTCGTGATGGTCAATGACCACTTTTGGAACAGCCGCAAAAGCTTCAGAATCAAGGTCTCCCCAGTCGATACGGTCGGGGGAGGAGCTGTCCAGAAACAGGATACAGTCGGTTTCTTCGGGGGTTGCTATCTTATTGCCGTTACAATGCTTTTTGAGAAAGGAATATCGCCCCGGCCAGTTAACAGGTGCCGGCATACAGACATTTTTTCCCCACTGGCAGGCCAAAAACTGCCTTATTGCCAGAGTCGAACCGAGAGCGTCGCCATCGGGTTCTTTATGGGTGAGGACAAGGAAGTTGTCATTTTCCCGAAAGATAGTCGATATTTCTTCTGCATGCCTATTCATCCGGAATCTCGTCCAATATTCTTTCGATATGGTCTCCGTATGCGATTGAAGAATCGAATACGAACCGCAGGTGGGGTGTGAATTTTATTCCAAGGCGGGTGCCCACTTCGGATTGAATATATCCTGACGCGCTCTCCAGAGCTTGGGCAGTGGATTCGATTTCCTCTTGTTTGCCGAAAACGCTGTAATAAACCTTTGCCGATTTCAAATCGGGGGACACATCTACTCCGGTGATGGAAATCATGCCAGCAACCCGCGGGTCGCGGATAGCTCCGGCATCGATAAGTTCGCTCACCAGTTTTTGAATTTCGTTTCCAACTCTTCTCGTTCTTATTGACATAGTTTATACCTATAAATAATCGCTTTCGACTTCCAGAATCTGAACTCGGTCGTCGGAGAGGATTATCTCCATAACCTTGTCCAGCCTCTTATCGACATCGAGCCGCGTATTCGCGACCGTGACGAAAGAAAGACATGTTCGTTGCCATTTGTCCTGGTGATCTATCTCAGCGTAGGATACGTTGAGTTTGGATTTGACCCGGTCTTTTATCCTTCTAAGCACCATTCGCTTCTCTTTGAGAGATTGGGAGAGGGGAATGAAGATCTCCACGGTTCTTAAGCCGATTATCAAAGTTTGCCTGCCTTATTTACTTAACCGCCTGACTACCTTCTTGGTCTCGAACACTTCGAGAATATCCCCTTCCTGATAGTCTTTGAAACCAGTCAATTCCAGACCGCATTCGAAACCGGCGGCAACTTCCTTCACATCGTCCTTAAAACGCTTCAAAGTGGTGATTTTACCAGAACCGATAACCTCGCCAGCGCGGACGACATCAACTCGGGCATCGCGGTGGACAACACCGTCCAAGACAAACGATCCTGCGATTTTACCGACCTTGGTGATTTTAAACACCTGACGAATTTCCACTGTCGCTATTTTCTCTTCGATTAACTCCGGTTCGAGCATGCCTTCCAGCGATGCAATTATATCTTCCTGTAGTTTGTATATAATATCATAGGTCTGAATATCGACCCCTTCTTTTTCTGCGGCTTTTTTGGCTCTGCTGTCGGGTTTGACATTAAATCCAAGAATTACAGCCTCCGAAGTGCTGGCAAGAAGAACGTCGTTTTCGGTTATTCCGCCGACACCGGTGCTGATAATATTCACTTTGACCTCTTCGTTTCCGAGAGCGCTCAGGACACCCTTAACAGCCTCCAAAGAACCGTCAACATCGGCCTTTAAAACAACCGGAAGTTCCTTTACAAGCTCCCCCTCCATCTTCGAGAAGAAGTCTTCGAGAGTCATCTTCTTTTTGCCCGATTCTTCTTCTTGCTGAAGCAAAGACATCTTTTCTTCTACAATCTTACGGGCGACGGTGTCGCTCTTGACTACTTCGAATATTTCACCGGCTTGTGGAACGCCATTTAGGCCGGTTATAACAACCGGAGTCGATGGTGGAGCCTCTTTTATTGTATTGCCGCGTTCGTCTTCCATACTTCGGATTCTGCCATATTCACTTCCGGCTACGAAGGAGTCTCCCTTTTTCAGAGTGCCTTCCTGCACGAGAAGAGTAGCAGTCGCGCCGCGATACTTATCCAGCAATGCTTCTACGACTACGCCTTTGGCGGGAAGAGTCGGATCGGCGGACAATTCGAGCATCTCCGACTGCAGAACAATTTCTTCGAGAAGGGTATCGATCCCTTCACCGGTGAGAGCAGAAATCTCGGCGCACTGAACATCTCCGCCCCAATCTTCTACTAAGAGGTCCATCTGGGCGAGGTCGTTTTTTACGCGGTCCGGGTTTGCCCCGGGCAAGTCCATCTTATTGATAGCCACAATGATAGGCACGTCGGCGGCTCTAGCGTGCTCGATGGCCTCTTTTGTCTGAGGCATAAGGCTGTCGTCTTGGGCGACAATCAGGACAACGATGTCCGTCAAATTGGCACCTCTGGCGCGCATAGCCGTAAAAGCCTCATGGCCGGGAGTATCGACGAAAGTTATATTACCGTTTTTGGTTTTAACTTCATATGCTCCGACATGCTGAGTGATTCCGCCCTTTTCGCCGGCGACTACATTAGTGTTGCGTATATGATCTAGAAGAGTAGTTTTTCCATGATCGACATGACCCATAACCGTAACAATTGGGGCACGGGTTTTTTCGTCACCCACTCCCTTTTTGCCTTTTTTCTTTTTCTTCTTAGCTTTCTTGGATTTGTCTATTCCAAGTTCCTCTTTATCAGACTCTTTATCGGCTTCTGTTTCTTCAACTTCCGGAGCTTTTTCTTTTTTTGGGGGTTCCGGGGGTGCGTGGAATTCCTCTTCTGTAACCAGAATTGCGAAATACCCCAATTCTTCTGCTATCGCCTCAATTACGTCCAATCCCAGCCTCTGGTTGGATGTCGCCATAACCCCGAACGTCATACAAGCACGCAGGACTTCGCTAACTTCTTTTTCGGTGGCTTTCGCTATGTCGACAGGGGTCATCTTTTCCATGACCCTCAATGGCGAGAGTTTTTTGGGCTTTTTAGGTTTCGGCTTGACCTCGAGTTCGCTTGTTTTGGGAACTTCCGCTTTGACAGCGGCTTCCTTTTCCTCTTCGGTCGGTTCGACGGAAACTGTCTTTTTGGGGGTTACCGGTTTACCGGATTTCCCCATCATTTTTTTTAGGATAGCTTCACGCCTGGCGTCGCGTATCGCGCCAGTCTTCTTATCCTTGCCTTCCGAGGCGCCGGATTTGGGTTTTCCGGTCTTCAAATCGTAGTTCTTTTCCGCTTCCTCCATCTCTTCGGTGAAGGAACTCGCGGCGGTTTTTACCTCGAAACCGAGTTTGTGAAGGGTCTCGAGTAAATCTTTACTCTCGATACCTAACTCGCGTGCTTTCTCATAGACCCTTTTAGCCAAAACTGATTACCTCCATGATCAGACCGAATTCGAACATCTATTCGGAATCCGTCTGTTCGTCTGTTTCTTCGGCCTGCTCTTCGGCCGAAATATTTTGCATTTCTCTCTCTTGCCTCTGCTGAGCGAGGAATTCTTTCGGGTCGATTCCGCGTTCACGCAGAAGTTCGTCCCTATCGGTAACAAAACCGTGTTCCAGGCCAATATCTTCCATTGTAACTAGGGCATCCGCCAAAAGAAGGGGAGCCTCATCTTCGATGCCCGGAATTTCCTGCAATGCCGCTATGCTCATTCTTGCCAGCTTCTGCACGGAATCGATATCGAATCTGTGCAGTGCTTCCGCCTGCTCGTCCGTGATAGCAGGTAGCTCGGAAACATCCATAAGAAGCGACTGATACTGATCCCTGCCGAACAGAGTAATTCTCCATCCGGTGAGTTTCGCGGCTAGTCTTGCGTTCTGTCCGCCTTTCCCGATAGCCAATGAAAGCTCGTCGTCGGGAACTACCACAATCATGTGGTTTTCGTCCGCGGCGAGGAAAGCCATAAGAACTGTTGCTGGTGCCAATGCCCTCGCAATGAATCTCTCGGGATCGGGATCCCATCCGATAATATCGATTTTCTCGTTATTAAGCTCTTTGACTACACTCTGAACACGAGTTCCCTTCAAACCGACACATGCGCCTACCGGGTCGATTTTGTCATCGACACTGTAAACGGCCAGCTTGCTTCTTTCGCCGGCTTCGCGAGCCGCCGCGACAATCTCGACGCGGTTTTCGTAAATCTCCGGCACTTCGAACTCAAATAACTTTTTCAGGAAGATGGGAGATTTCCTAGACAATACAATCTGCGGGCCTTTGGGGTTCTTCTGGACATCCTTAACCAGAGCTCGGACAATCCTTCCTATGGGTAAATGTTCGCCGGGAATCTGTTCGCTTCGTGGTATAATCGCCTCAGTTCGACCGAGGTTGATGATAAAAGCTCCCTTTTCCAAACGTTGAATTGCACCGGAGGTGATTTCTCCGACCTTGTGCTGAAAATCATCGAAAACCTGTTCACGTTCGGCCTCACGAATCCTCTGAATCATAATCTGTTTGGCTATCTGAATAGCATTACGGCCAAATGCGGAAAGGTCCAAGGGAACGGTGATAAGCTGGTTAATGCGAATCGAAGGGTCGATTTCTTTTGCTTTGTCAGCCTCGATTTCCGTAAGTGGGTCTTCGACTTCGCGTTTGACCTTCTTCGTCGCGAGGACTTCCAGTTTGCCGAGATCCGGGTCGATTTTCACTTCAACGTTCTCCGATGAGCCATACTTCTTCTTAACGGCAATAATCAGGGCATCCTTAAGCGTCTGAATTACGGTTTCTTTATCGAGAAGTTTTTCTTTTACGATGTCCTCGATAGCTTCGGCCACATGAATGTTTGTAATTTCTCCCATAGTCATTTCTACTCTCAAAATTCGATTACTATTTCGCCCTTCGAAATCGATCCGATGGGCACTGTTGTTTGTTCTTCTCCTTGTATCAAAACAAGATTGCCTTTTTCAGAGGAGCAAACTTCGCCCTCTATCTTCGAGCCGTCTTCGAGGGTTACCGCAACAATCTCGCCCTCGGCTCGGCGAAAGTCCGCTTCCGTTTTCAATTCTCTGTCGAGACCCGGCGAGGAAACCTCCAGAGTGTATTTTCCGGGGATGATGTCCTCCTGGTCTAATATATCGCCCAGGTGGCGCGAGACTTTGGTTATGTCGTCAATACCGATTCCGGCTTTCTTCCAGATAACAACTCGAATCACTGAGGTCTTCCCTTTTCCAAAGGAAGTAATCTCTACTAATTCAAGCCCAGAGCTTTCGAGAAAGGGCAGAATCAACTTCTCTATTTTCGGCAACAAATCTCGTAACATCATCGTAATTACCTCCGGGTAACAATCTACCAAAATTAACGTTCTTTTCCAATTATGCAAGTAAAATATTGAAAGATTAACCGAATTAAATAGGATTTGAACAGAAAAACGGGGGGTTTTTCCCAGCTGGCGCTTATTCAATGCCGATATTCACTTCCGTTGTCCAGAATCCGCGGACATCGATTGTGTCCGGATAGATGAAAATCGGCTCCGGAACTTTTAATGGCGATATCGATCCGGGGAACCATCTGGAATCGCCGTCGAAGTCGCAAAATAAATATATCGAGTATTGACCCCGTGGAATAGACCGCGCGGAAAAACCGCTCTCGGAAGCTTTCAGACTGAATTCGCGACGGCTCTCGTCTAACATAATTGCTCGAACAATAAGGCTATCGTAGATGTTTTCAACGTTCACCAGCAGGTTGCCATAGCCCTGAGCGCTCTCAAATCGAAGATCGTGCTTGGTGGAATCCGAGATTGTGTCCCCATCCAAAGTTACAATTTTTTCGAGACGCCAAATTAGGTCTTCGCGGTTTGGCCATTCACTTTCCGGCGCGAATACTATAGAATAAGGGTCCGGCATAAAAAACTTCCCGGCAATTCCGCGTCCGAGGGAATCCTCAATAACAATTTCACCGATCCTGACCGGCTTATCCAGTCTCACCAGAAGGGAATCTTCGGGTAAAAGACGGACTTTTTTGTTCATAGCGGGGCTTGGGGGGATAGTGTCCGCAGAGGTTTCTCGTATGTCGGCAGTGGAGTTGTAGTCCTCTCTGTTACCATGCCGGTCAGAAACTCCCTTAATTTCCAGCTCCATCTTTCCTTCGGGGAGAGGACGTTCGGCCATCAAAGCTAGTATCTGCGGCTCTTCGGGGTATATGAAAAGTTTAAATCCTCCAACATCAGGTTTCGACGAAACATGAATCCTATCCAGCTCGATTTCCTCGGAAAACCGTATTTTAACAATGTATCGTCCCTCTGTCGAAGTCGAAATCAGCTCCGGCGGAGTGGAATCGGGCGAGAATAGAATCATCGACCAGGGGATGTCGTCCCCCGCGTCGTAAACCTCCGGGGAGAGGGCAATTAGCTCATTATCAGAGAGAAAACCGTCCTTGTTCTCATCGAGAATTCCAACAACGGCGAAATTCCCCTCGGGCAGGTTTTCCAGAGCGAATCCGCCGTCCTTGCCTGACCATGTTATCGCGGAGGGTTCGGTCTCTTGCGGATCCCATTCCTGAGACTCTGTCGAATAGCCGTGAATTCGAACTCCGCCGGCCGGCGAAAGCTCCGAATCGTAAACTCTACCACCAGTGCTTAGAGTATCCAGTTCGGAGCCTGTGGAAAAGGCGTAACTGAGAGTTTTGCGGAGAGAATTGCCTTGAAGGTCAGAAAGAGAGGTCGAGACGACAACCCGGTATGTCGTGTTCTGCAGAAGCCCCGAGTGATCTACCTCGATGCTTTTATGTCGAACCTTTACGCTGAATTTCTCCACCGGTGGCGAGAGGGCTATGTTTGAAGCCGATGCTTGAATATACTCATCGAAAACGATTTTGATTGGAGTGTCGATGGGCACATTTATCGTGCTGTCGGCGGGCATAACCTCGACTGCTTTCGGCGGTGAAGTATCCTCGGGGCCTCCCGGCGGTGGTTTTATCTGAGCGCATCCGAAACCGAGGAGCAATAGAATAAATGCGGGCGCGAAAAAACGCCGCAAATTTGACTGATTAATTTTGATGATCGGCCTCGAGATTATAACATGCTCACTTCGCGGAGTTTGTCGATGAGTGGAGGCAGAACTCGCAGAACATACTCGATATCATCGACGTTATTTTGTCTGCCCAGCGTGAAACGCAGACTGCTGTGGGCGCGGATTGAATCCAGTCCCATCGCTGAGAGGACATGACTCGGTTCCAAGCTTCCGCTCGTGCACGCCGACCCGCTACTGAGGCCGATCCCTTGCATATCGAGAGATAAAAGCATGCTCTCGCCTTCAACCTTGGCAAAACTCATATTCAGGAATCCCGGCAGTCTTTCCGTGGGATGGCCGTTTAATTCGACACCATCGAGGGCGTCGGTGAGGCCCTTATAAAGCATTTCCGCCAGCTTGTTCTCCCGAGCTGGTTCGGTATCAAGGTCGGCAATCGCCAGTTCGAGAGCTTTTGCGATTCCAATTATCCCCGCCAGATTCTCCGTGCCTGCGCGCATTTCTATCTCATGGCTTCCACCATCGATAAGGCGCATCATCTTTTTCTTGGCTGAGTCTTTGATATAACAGAAGCCTATGCCTTTAGGTCCGTAAAACTTATGGCCGCTGGCGGCGAGATAATCGATGCCCCAATCCTTCACATCGACGGGAATCTTGCCGAAAGCCTGCACGGCGTCGGTGTGAAAAAGAGCTCCGTGTTCATGGGTGATTTTTGCAAGCTCTTTTATGGGCTGAATCGTGCCCACTTCGTTGTTGGCGGCCATTATGGAAACGAGGATAGTGTCTTCGCGAAGAGCTTTTTCGAGGGTTTCCGGATGGACCATACCGTATTCGTCAACATCGAGGTAAGTAGCGGTGAACCCGAGTTTTTCCATAAATTTTACAGCCTCCAAAACAGCCTTATGCTCGATTTTGGAGGTAATGTAATGTCCGCGCTTCTCGAAGTTCTTAAATCCCACGCCCTTTATCACCATATTATCGCTCTCGGTGCCGCCGGATGTGAAATAGATCTCCTCCGGTTCAGCTCCGATTAATTTAGCTACCCTATCCCGAGCTTCCTCGATTGCAGATCGGCACCATTGGCCGTATTGATGTAGGCTGGAGGGGTTGCCGTATTGCTCGTTGAAAAAGGGAAGCATGGCCTCCACAACTTCCGGACGAGTTGGGGTTGTGGCCGAATGATCCAGATATACTTTTCTAATACTCATAGTGAACTCCTAAATTTAAAATTCAACTACAAAGATATCGAAGGGCTTTTTCAAGTCAAGTGCAAATACAACAAAAAAAATAGTAATAAAAAAAAAGGGCGACCCCAAGAGGTCGCCCTTTTATCCGATTGTGCTTAGTAGCTACTTGCGGACTGATTCGCGAAGAACCTTGCCGGGCCTGAATTTGGCCACTTTGCTGGCTTTGATCTTCATTTTGTCGCCAGTCTGCGGGTTCCTGCCCATACGGGCGGCACGCTTGCTGGTCATGAAGGTGCCGAAGCCCACGAACGTAATCTTGTCGCCCTTTTTCAGGGTTTCAGTGATTGTGTCGAGGGTAGCTTTGACTGTCCTGTTGACCTGCGCTTTGCTCTGTCCGGTCTCGTTGGCTACTTTGGTGATGAATTCGTCTTTGGTCATTTTGACCTCCTTTTTTTGGTTGTGCGCGTTAAATGCGCTCTGTTACGTCGTTTGAATGAAAACTAAACTCCGTATCGGCATTTGTCAAGGTTTTTTTTCAAAAAAACAAAAAAAAATCCCTTTAAAAAGGGGATTTGCAAAGGAAAAATTTACAAAAATCAGCACGATAAGATAATATCATGAAGTTATAACACGTTATATATCAATAGTTTAACACATTTATTGCGTTTGCGGGCGACGGCGAAAAAGGTAAAATGGCGCAAAATACTAAAAACAGCTTATCTCGCGCGCCCCTGCGATCCCTCCACCTTGATGTCCGGAATTTTCTTAATATTGACCCGAAAATACCACCCTTTTCGATATCCAGATGGCACCCAAACCAGCATTCCCTCCCAGCATCCGAGGTCTCGCCAGAGCCGAAATTCCTCGCTAACGGTTGTGGTATTCTGAATATCGTAGTAGTGAGAATACTCTATTCGCCAGTTTTTCGTAGGGTAGATGCTGATATTCCCCTTAACCCAATGGGTTACCGAACCGGCAAGATTGTCCGCAAGGTAATGAGATAAGGATATTCTGTAGTCCCGAGTAACTTTTTCAGCGGAATCACCATAAGCAAAATTCCCTCGATGCGCGATTTCCGATGTCAAGTTTCTGGAGATAAGCCGGAAAGCTCCAGCCTCGTCGCTGTCTTGCGGGTATAGCGAATGGGTCATGCCGCCCGTAAGCGAAAGCCATCGGAAAGGGGAAGTTCGAATGCTCGTCGATATGTCCGAAAAATTTCGAGATTCGGCCAGGAAATCGTAGCTACCATTGGAACTCAAAGTCGCAATCTGCACCCGCTTGCTCTGCTTGAGTGTATCCTCGCTAGTTTCCAATGAAAAATCGTGGCGAAGGGTATAGCTTAGCAGTTGCCTTTTGCTCGATCCTCCCGGGTGAATCCCGCCGAAAGAATAAAAATTGGAAGCAGTCTCGAACTCCGGTGACCAATTGAAAGTCGCCGACGGCACTAAATCATGTTTGAAAGTTTTCACGCCCAAAAATCCGTTGAGAGGGAATCTGCCGTAGAGATTAGTCGAGGCGTTGGCGGATGCGCCGTAAGTGAGCCTCGTAGGCCATAGGGAAGAGTCGGAGCCTTCGTCGATGACCGCAAAATGGGCGTTGGAGCTGGGCGTAAGGGATAAATAAGGTCCCAACGAGAAGGGCAAACTCGCCCCCAAATCCGTCTGAAAGCCCGTGTGGTTCTCCGCGGATGTGGAATCGTCCAGCCTGTAATGGACTGCAAGGCCGCTGGCAGAAAGAGTCAGGTTGTGATAAAATTTCCGGTTGAGTTCGCTTTCCGGTTTAAAAATGGGACGGGAGTATTTCGAGACTCGAAGTTTGGGCAGATAGGTCGTAGTCCTTCCGGTTATAAGGTTCTGCGACCGCTCGAGATTCACCGAAATACTGCCCCAGTCCTGATTTTGGGAGAAGGCGAGGTTGCTCGTCAGGTTGCGTTGCATACTCGCCTGCGGGTCATATTCGATGTCCGTGAGATAATCGACATCACTTACGAAACTTGCACTACCGGTAATAGAGGCTTTTGGCCAGAGGTTCTGCACGTGGCTTCCGGAAAAACTCCATCTGTCCGAGCCGGTGGTTTCGAGGAAATCCCGGCGCCTCTCCAGCTCATAACTTGCCGCGATATTGCCCCTCAGCTTGTATCGCAGGGCATATTGAGTCTTTCCTCGAAGGACCACTCCGCTTTCCTCATTATAATCGAAGCCTGCCTGAACATCCCAATATTCGCTGGGCGCCCAGTAATAGCCGATATTCCGCACATACCGCTGTCCCTTTTGGAACTGGCCGATGTCGAAAGTTAGAATCCCCGAACGCCGGCCGCTCTGGATGGGGAACACGAAGAAGGGAATGCCTATAATGGGCACTCTGCCGATATAAAGGACAATATTTCGCGCGATGGCTTTGTCCTTTGGAATCAGCTTGGCGCGGTCACTAACAAAGTGGGTGAGAGCACTTTCACATTCGCAGGGAATGAAATTAGAATTCGCTATGTAGAGGGTATCTCCGGTGGATTTGTGAACCACGCCCCCTTTGTAATGTCCCAAATCCACAGCTGTATAGGCATGTATCATCCTGCCTCGGCCGGTCTTTATATTATAGGTAATCTTGTCGCCGGTCATTGTCTCGTTTTTATCGAACAGGCTGGGTCTTCCGGCAGTGCTGTCCTCATACTGTATCGGTTCGGCGGTGAGAATGTCCGTGTCGAAATCATAAACTATGTTCCCCGCGTCCAGACCCATATCCTGATACCGAACCGCACCACTTCCCTGAATCGCTACGGATTGGCCTTCGTTGGACAATGCCAGATAATCGCCGGTATATAGGATACTGTCTTTGGAGGCAATGGTGTTAACGCTGTCCGATTCATATTCTATCTGCATATACCGACCTGTTGCCCCGCGATGGACTTCTATGCTGTCCAAACCCTCGTCGGCGAACCAAACCGCGATACTGTCGCCGGAGGTGAGGTTATTTTCCAGTTTGCCGGGATTTTCCGGCCATGGGTGATACTCGGCGGTGGCTTCCCGAATCATGTGTGCCAGACGAAGTTTACCGTCCTCGAACTCGAAAACCATCGACTTGGAAGTGAACCAGCTCTCCGGCAGTTCCTTGAGGGAATCCTCGGGGGGACGCCAATAACCCATGGGCGGGCGGGTGCCGTCGTCCTTTCCGAAAACCAGCATTTGTGAAAGCTGGCCGTTTTTCAACTGAAGGACAAACCTGTCGCCGGTCAGTCTGTTGCTGTCCTGCTTGAGTTCCGGATTGCCGAACATCTGGATTCGGTCAGCCTTCCGATGATACCGAATACTGTCGGCTGTTGCGAAAGTCTCTTCCTGGCGGACTTTCACGTTGCCATATGCGTAAACCTCATCTCTGCGGGGGTAAAAGACCATGGAATCCGCCCAGATATAGACAGGCGGTTTGAGGGTATCTTTTTCTTGAATTATTGCAAATGCCGAATCTATAGCAATTCCTCGTTCCGGAATCACTTCGTAAATGAAAGTCCCGGCGTCCAATTCAACAATCGTGCTGTCGGTCGTGTCGATACTTACTAAGTGGGGTGAGAGGGTCATCGTGAGAACTTCAGTGATGCCGTCATAAGTTCCAGCACCACCTGTTATAATGAGGGCGGAGTCCAGCCTTTCATACCGCACATTTCCTGTTCCGCGGGCGAACTTGTCGTCTCGGCGGTAAAATAAACTGTCGGTATAGATTCGCTGAAGGGTGTCCACCAGAACGACATCTCCCTGAAGCCTAATCTGACCGCTTTGCTTATTCCAAAACGCGAAATTGCTCCGAAGGTCCCGTCCCTCGTGTTCGATATAAACATTGCCGGACAGACTCACACGTGTTCCTCCGCCGGAGAGATCTGTAACCATGCTTCCGGCGTGATGCAGTATGATGTCCGCGCCGTAACAAAGGGCGGAAATCAAAATCAGAATCGATATGGCTAACCTATTTCGCACAATCCAAAAGATACACTCAACCTTCTATTAGTCAACACTATTGAACAACTAACATTCCACGGGCCAAAAAAAATCACAAAAACAATAATAATGAGAAAATTTTCGTATTGCAATTTGTTCTATGAATACCTATATTTCAAGTCATGTCGAAAGGAAACCAGAATATTGATGCCGTAACTCAAGCCCGCCTCGAAGCCCTCGAATCCGAAATTAAGATTCTTAATAAGGCTCTAAACGAGGCAATGGAAGAGGCTGAATCCATCCGCCAGGAGTTTTCAACCAAACGAAAACAGATTGTTACCCTCTTCGATACCGCCGCACGCCTTAGCGAAACCGATAACCTCAAGGACCAGCTCGACCTTGTCGCTCAGGGAGTTGTTAAAGCGAAACTATTCAACAGGGCGATTATATCTATATTTACTGGGGAATTTCAGCGTCTCGATGTCGGCTACGCAGGCCTTACCCCCGAAGACATCCAGATTCACAAATCGAAACCGCCAAAGCCCAAGCGCCTCTGGAAAGAAGCCCTCTCCGAAGAACACAGAATAGGCAACTCTTTCTTCATTCCGAACGAGGATCCTTTGAACGCCGAACTTTCAGGCGTCCGAAGCCGAATGGAAGCGAATAATATTCCCGGCAACTGGCATCCCTCCGATATGCTTTTCATCCCCCTGCGAAATGTCGAGGGCGAAATTATCGGCGTGATGAGCGTGGATGACCCATGCGATGGTCACCGACCTACCGCGGAATCCCTGCGCCTCGCGGAATTATTTGCACGGGAAGCTTCTGCCCTCATCGAACGCGGAAAACTGCTCCGCGACCTTTCGGAAGCCGAGATATATTTGACCGGGCTTATAGAGGCTTCTGCTGATATAATTGTAAGCGCCGACAAAAATGGCGACATCGTGATTTTTAATCAGGCCGCCGAACGTATTCTCGAATATAAGGCCGAGGAAGTAATCGGAAAATCGGTAAGCCTCCTTTACGCGCACGAAGAGCAAGCCCGCCGCATAATGAAAGCCATGCGCGACGGCAGGGGTTATGTCGAGTCAATGGAAGTTATTTCTGTTTCGAAGAGCGGTGAGGAAATACCAATAAGCCTATCCGCCGCAATACTCTACGATGAAGATGGCTTAGAAAATGGCACCGTAGGCATATCGAAGGACCTTAGGCCAATCAAAAAACTTCAGAATAGAATCCTCGAACTCGAGCGCAAAGAGGCCGTGCGGCTGGTTGTAGTCACCCTTTCCCACCACATCAATAACTACCTTCAAGCTCTCATCGCCCGAGGCCAGAACATCGAAGAGCTTTTTCAGACCAGTGCTATTCAATGTTCCGATCCTAAAACCCGCGAGAACATCGAAAAATATCTCACCGAGATGAAACTCAACGCCATGCGCATCGCCAAATTGACAAAAGCGCTCCAGGATCCGCCGGAAGATTTGATTATCGAGGATTATCTCGAGGGCATTCATATGCTGAAGCTCCCGAAAGAGATGTTGGTGAATCTGCAGTCTCACAACCACGAAGCAATGCTGTTCGGGGATACTCACACAGTTTTAGTTGCCGATGACGATGAAACGGTTAGGGAAGGCCTTGCCGAATTTCTCCGTGCCCACGGTCTTAATGTTCTAACCGCCAAGGATGGCGCGGACGCAATCGAGAAGATATCGCAAAAGGCCGATGTAATAGAGGCCGTCGTTACAGATATAAAAATGCCTGGCGCTAACGGCTACGAAGTCTTCCGTGCCGCCAAAGACGCCAACCCGGACATATTCGTTATTCTGATGACCGCTTTCGGCTATGATGAAAATCACGCGCTCGTGAAAGCATCCCGAGAAGGCCTAAAAGCCAGAGTATTCAAGGAAAAACCCTTCGATATGAACATCGTCTTGAATATTCTGACCGAAAAGCTGAAAAGCAGAGCCTGATTCCGACCGACTAATCCAGCTAAGTTATTGTGCTGTTTCTATATATCTGTAGGCTTGTCTTGCAGAGGATGTATATATAGCCCTCTTTGGCAAGAACTGCCGAGGCCTGATCCGAAAGGTTCACAAAGTCTGCGCGGAAGCTCAGGGCGGGGTTATAGGTGTAATACATATACAGATTCGATTCCCCCGATAGACTTCCGTCGATGACATAGGCAAGATTCCCTTCGACCGAAACCCCTTTGCATACGTAATCCGTCGTGTCGGAATAAACATTCGCCATGTAGCTTCGGCTTTGAATGTTGAACAAACCGTTATTCGAGGCGAGGGAAGCCTTGCCGGCGGCTATGAAAAGATGACCGTAGGCATAATCCAAATCGAAAGCTGTTTCGCCGTAGGGGTATTTAGTGTATATAAGACCAAGGGATTCCGGTTCGGTAATATCGAGCTGAAATACTCGGAAACTGGTCTGAGAACCGGCGTATAATATCCCTCCCGCTCCGACTACTACTGAATATGATGGATATGAGAACCACGTTTCGACAATCTGGGGAGAAGTGGGATTTGAAATGTCAAGGACAATTAATCCATCGGAATATTTGCCAACGAAGGCGTAATCGCCGAAAATTGCGATGTCTCTGCAACTCCCGCCCAAAGATAACGTCCCTGCCTCGGCGGGTGAGATGGCTGAAGCGATGTCGAAAACCCTCAATCTGTTTTCAAATACACCGTATAAGTAATTCCCCTTAATCGCCAGTCCCGTAACGTAATTTGAACTTGAGGTTGGGAATTGGGAAAGCTGGGCAGGAGAAGCTGGATTGCCGACATCGAGGGCGCGTATCATCTGGCCGTCACCGACGAAGAGAATTTCGTCTTTGATTGCTATCCCCTGGGGCACGCCGTTTGAAATCACATTGAATGAGCCGATATAATCCAGTGCTCCGGTGGAACCGGAATCGGGGCGAATGCCCTCGGATGTGTCTGGCAGGACTGGATCGAGAGTATCATTGTCATCGTTGTCGTCGGGGCCGTTAGTGTCGGAACACCCGAAAGCGAGCAACGAAACAGCGGCCAGTATGGTTATAAAAAGAACCAAAGCGGAATAGCGGTATCGATTTTTCATAATTCTCCTAATTATTCAAAGCTCAACTAATGAATTTAACTCAAGATAGACCTGTTTGCAAGGGATTTGTTGAGGAATATATAACTCTTTAATATTCGACAATTTAACAAAGGTTTTTCTTGCTTTTTGAAATTTACCGTAGTATATTAATTTTAATAGTTGTGTTCTTAACCAAGATTTGATTAGGTTGAAATTATGTCAAATGTTCTGGACAAAAACAGCCTCTCTCTAACACTCTGGAATCTCGAACGCGCACGTCTTAACGGCGAAAAACCAGACCCTAAAGAGATTTCTGAAACTCTCAGCTGGATTGCCAAACGCCAGAAAGATCCCGGCAGATACGGCCTCGGTTTTGCCGCACCAACTGAGAAGGATTACTTCTCCTCAACTCTCCCCACCGGAGAAAAGCTCCATTCAAAGGCCGGAACCGCTCATCTTCTAGGCGAAGAAGCTCTATGGGCTCTCGCAAAATGGCAGGGACCGGAAGCTCCGGGAATTCGCGAAGGTCTAATAGGTATTCTCGGAAGAGCGAAGATGTCGCCGGCCCTTGCGGACAAAGGAAGATATTGTTGTGCTACATGCAGTTTATCCCTATGGCGGGCTATTATGGGATCCAACCTTAAAGAAGGGAAGGCTTTTGTGCACCGAGGCCTTTCAACATTGAATCTAAATCGTGACTATAAGCTTGGATGGCGCAGTTTTCCCTTCGGATATACCGTTTATGCTCTTGCAAGCCTTGAACATCCCCTTGCCGACCGTGAATTAAAATATGCCGAAGGTAGAATCGAGCGTGCCCTTCGAAGACTTAGACCTGCCAACGATCCCCACGAGCTTAGAAAACTGGGTTACATCAAAGCTCTTGAAAGAGTCGGCTGAAACAAATATCTTTTTTAAAGTAATCGATCAGAGGTTTCCTTCAGCAATTCGATGGCCGCATCGGCTATTCGGCGGGGAGGTATGCCTTTCATGCAGGCGTGATGGGAGCATTTCATTTTGCCGTGACCGCTACAGGGCCTGCAGTCGAGCTTTTCATCTGTTTCGACAACTCGCGATTCCGTCGTGTATGGAGTGAAACCAAAATCCCGTATAGTCGGCCCGAAAATAGCCACCACAGGAGTTTTCATTGCTGATGCTATATGAACTGGCGAGCTGTCGTTGCCAATCAGAATCCTGCATCTGCTAATCAAAGCAGTCGAAGTCATTATATCCCCGATTCCAATTGCGGAAACAGCCTTTTCACGCGACTTAACAACGATTTCTCCGGCGATTTCAGAGTCTCCCGCTCCCCCGATTATAACCGCAGAATCAATCTGTCCTTCATCAATCAGGATATTTATAACTTCCGCGAATCCCTCTGGCGAATAACGCTTTGTCCCCCAAACACTTCCGGGGGCGACAATCAAGGTTCGTAATGGGTCGATCTCGTGATTCGCAAGAAATCCCTCTGCTTTTCCGTAATCCTCATCGGAAGGGAACAATTCAGTTGTAATAGGCTCCGAAGAAGCTCCTAAAGGCCCCGCCAGCCGAATCATCCGCTCTGCTTCGTGAAGGTCCATTCTGCGCTGGACTTTTTCCGTGTAAAAAATTGCCCCTGGGGCACCGGAAAAACCAATTCTGCGGGGAATTCCAGCGAGACGGAAGAGCAGACCCGTTCGAAAAGATTGGTGGGGGAGAACTGCAACATCGAATTTCTTGCGGCGAATTTCCTTCGCCATACGGAGCAGTGCCAAGAAACCCTTATCGGAGTTGCGTTTGTCATATACTATTACGTCTTCGATGTTGGGATTATTATCGAAAATTCCAGCCCCTCTCGGAGAAATGAGGATGGAGATGGAGTCGTCATCGCCGGAAAATATATCTCCCAACGCCTTCACCAAAGGAGTCGTGAGCACGCTGTCGCCGATAAAAGCCGTCTGTCCGATAAGAATTCTCATATAGCAAACAATCTATGCCATATTTTAGCAAAGTCAATGATTATGGAATTTCGCTTGTCCGCGGACGATTATCATTCTTGCAAAATGGCCTACCAAAAGCCCAGTCGCGATAGAGGGCAGGAGCACCCATGGAGTCAAAAAGACCACCGCCCGTAAGCTGTAAACAAGTATCCCCGCGACAAAAAGCTGAGTGAGACCATGGAAAAGCGCGCCGAAAAGACTCACCCCGTAAATCGAAAATGGAAGACCGCTTTTGCGGATTGCGACCATCACCAAAGCCGACAAAGTCGCCCCGGACAAAGATATGATGAACCCAGCCGACCCAAATCTTCCAAGGAGAAGTGCGCCCAGCAAAACTCGGGAGACCGAAACTATCAAAGCGTCCGACGGCCGCATGAGATAAAGAGCAATTAGGGTGGCGATGTTGGCCAGTCCCGGTTTAATCCACGGCAGAGGATGGGGAATCAGTTCTTCGACTATCCATATCGCACACCCGATGGCCGCCAAAGCCGCTAAATAAGTGATTCTGTAGGATTTACCGCGTGACGGCATCGAATTCCTCCTCGCCGATGCAAATCACAGCGGTTCTTCCCGGAGCACAGATTATAGAACTTCCCGGGTTATGAATCTCGCCCATGCTTACACAAATCTTGTTCGGACAGCTCGCCCTTTCCACGTGAGCTTTCCCGGCGTATATGCCGATCTCCATAGGCCCTACGGCGCTCTCAACTGTAATGACAGTATCGACTTCTGCCGGCAGGACAATTCTTTCGTCGGGAGTTATTATTATAAATGTTGACGTATCTCCGCGATTCGGGAGAAGGGGTATTATCGCTAAAGTAACGATAAGCATGATGGGCAAAAGATCGAAAGCCCTCGGTTTCAGGAGTTTTTTGTCCACGGTCCAGTAATGTTTACATATGTCCCGCATTTAGAGCATCTGCCGGAGGAATCGACGCTGGAATTTTTCGAGGAAAAACCGGTTCTTGAAACAAGTAAATTGCCGCAATTCGGACAATCCGTATTGTAGCCAATGTCCGTAACCCTATTTCCAATATAAACATAGGGCAGTTTTTCCTTCGCGATTTCGTAAGCTCTAATAAGAGAAGATTCAGGGGTCGGCGGTGCGGTAAATTTGTAACAGGGATAATATCCCGAAAAATGAACAGGGATATTCGAATCGACGGAGACGACAAAATCCCTGAGGGCGACTATATTTTCCTCCGAGTCGTTGAAGCCGGGAATTATAAGATTGGTAATCTCGACCAAAGCCCCTTCTTCAGAACATCTTCGGATTGTATCCAAAACCGGTTGAAGTCTTCCGCCGCAATGTTCTCGATAAAAATCATCGTCCATGGATTTAAGGTCGATGTTTAGGGCATCGATGACTTCCAGAAGCTCGTTCAGCGGTTTCCGGTTCACGAAGCCGTTTGAAATCAGGACGTTTTTCAAACCCCTTTCTTTGGCCAGTCTGCCGGTGTCCATCACGAATTCGTAGGCTATAGTTGGTTCGGTATATGTATATGCGATCCCGATGGAATCGTGCTGAAGGGCCAACGCCACCAGGTCTTCGGGCTCGATATGATTCGTCGGTCCGTCCTCCTGGGAAATGCTCCAATTCTGACAGAAGCCGCACCGAAGATTGCATCCACGAGGCCCGGTCGATAGAATTTTGCTCCCCGGATAAAAATGATACAGGGGCTTTTTCTCGATGGGATCCATCGAAAGGGAGATGACATTGGCATAAGCTGAAGTGAAAAGCTCCCCTTCTTTATTGTATCGAACCCGGCATAGTCCCCGTTTGCCCTCCGCAATATTGCACTCGTGGGGGCAAAGTTCGCATTGAACGCGCTTGTCATCCAGTGCATGCCAGTATTCAGCTTTTTTATCCTTCATCAGTTTTCCCTTCGATGAACTTTGCGGCCTGTAGAATATTGTCGAAAGCAAATTCGCTCAATTCAGGCATCTCCACTTCGGTCTGCGCACCCACACCTGTTCGGACAAGGTAGCCCCGCGCGCCGATGTTTTTAGCGAGCTGGACATCCGAAGCCTTGTCACCGATTACTATCGAATTAGCGAGGTCGATTTCGAGTTCCCCGGCCGCTTTTATGGCCATTCCGGGCTCAGGTTTTCTGCAACTGCATTCGACCGAATATTCTGGAACACTCCCACCGGTAAAGTGGGGACAATAGTAAACAGCAGAGATTTCCGCGCCTTTTTCTGCGAACATCTCGACCATCCTGGCGTTGATTTTCTCCACAGTTTCCGAACCGAAATACCCTCGGGCAATTCCGGACTGATTTGTCAGCACTACGATCTCAAAACCGGCGTTGCGAAGTATTTTCACAGCCTCCACCGCGCCGGGTATAATCTCTATTTTGTCGGGATCGTCCAGAAAATGGGCATCGAAAATTATCGTGCCGTCCCGGTCGAGAAATGCCGCTTTCTTTAATACTATTTTCGATTTATCCAGGAGGCTATAAATCGCTTCCTGCAAAGCCTCTACGGCTATTCCATCCATACATAAGCGAGTCTCATGCTTGCATTTGCTTTTTCCATATAGAGTGCACGGGCGGCATTTTAAATCCACTCCAAGGACAATCGAATTAGGATTATCCGGAGAATACCCGAGGGCGGGATGAGTCGGCCCGAAAATTCCAACTGCCGGAGTCCCAACTCCCTCGGCGATATGAAGAGGGCCGGAATCATTGCCGACGAAGACATCGCTAATCGAAATAAGCGCCATCAGCTCGCGCAGAGTCGTGTTTTTGGCAAATGTTATCTCTGCGGAAGCCCCATCAAAAGGCTCTCCGAACCATATAACCCTCGCGCCATCTTCGAGGAGTTCGATTGCCAGCCGAATGAATTTCTCCAGCCCCCACTCCTTCAAAGCCCACTTTGAACCGGGATGGATGGCTACCAAACTGCCATTTTTTTTAAAATCATTCACGAAAAATTTCTTCCGCGCCATCAAGATTTCAGATTCTTCGACGGCGAGGATCGACTTTGCAGGGACTTTGCGGTCATTTATTCCCAAATCGCGAAGAGGCTTCAAAAATCTTCTGCGGATATCGGGATATTTATTTCTTCCAATTCCGAACTTGACCAGCAGGATGCGTTTCAGGGTTTGTTTCCCGACTTTGACCCAATCGCGGTAAATCCGCTTGCGGAGGATATATGATCTTCCATTTCCCTGTAAATCCACGACGAGGTTATAACCCTTATCTCGAAGGCTGTCACAAAACTTGAGATACGCTCCCGAATCCTTGCGAAGTTCTTGACTCAGAGGTATAAGGCCGCAGTTGGATGGATGATTTTGAAGCAGAGGCAGATATTGCTCTTTCAGCAGATAATCGATTTGGGCATCGGGATAACGCTCGCGAAGGGCCATAAGGACGGGAGTCGTGAGCACGATATCGCCCAGGGAGGAAAACCTCGCCACGAGGATTTTCGCGTAGTCGGCAGAGGCGGAAACTTTGGACATCGGATACTACTGCTCTTCGGAGTCTCGCTGGCGCGCAAGTTCGGCTTCCGGGCTATCCGGATATTCGGCCAGGAGTTTGTAGAAGTATTGGTCGGCAAGGGCGTCCTGCTCCATTATCTTGTAGCAGTATCCCGCTTTATACAAGGCGGGCGGAACAAGATCGCTTTCAGGATGTTTCCGGGTCAGGGTCAAAAAGGATACGGCCGCTTCGGTGTATTCGCCCTTTGCCAGTAATGCTTCGCCGATATAATATCGGGCGTCATCGGCAAGGGGATGTTCTGGAAACTGTTCCAGGAAAGACTCGAAGCCCATCATTGCCAAATCGTATTTGCCTCGGTTCATATCCATTCTCGATGTCGAGAAAAGCTCGTTGCCGCGGACGTCCATGCCGAGATCCATCGAATCGGTTCCATCTGAAAGGCTGTCATCGAGGCTTGGAATGGGTGTTCTTGAGATATCGTCTTCGAGAGTTTCGATTCTTTCGCCGAGGGAACTGACCTTATATCCCGAGTCGCGAAGGATGTTTTCCATAATTCGGAACTCCTCCTGAAGGGCGATGGAGTTCTGATTCTGTTCGGCTCGGATAGCGCGAAGCAGACGGGCGTTTTCATGGGCGAGGGAATCCAATCGTGCTATCTGCCTAGTCTGCATCGTGTTGATTACAGTCAAGGAATCAGTCTGCGCCTGAAACCGCTTAATTTCAGCCCTGCTCGCACATCCGGAACAGAACAACAGGGGGAGGAGCAATATGAAAATTGCTCCTCCAAATGTTAGCAAGGGTTTTTTCACTAATCCTGGATAATGAAATCAACGCGGCGGTTTCTATCCCAGCATCCTTCAGTGGACTGGGTGCAAACCGGTTTCTCTTCGCCGTAGGACTTTGTCTGAAGCCTTGTGGCCGCGATTCCGTATTCAGTAAGGAAGTTCTTGACCGCGTTAGCTCTTCTTGCACCGAGGGCCATGTTGTATTCATTCGTGCCCCTCTCATCGCAATGTCCTTCAATCAGCACGCTGACATCCGCAAATTGGCGCAACTGCTCGGCATTGTCGGTGAGCCTTGCCTGCTGGTCCGGTTTGATGTTGGATTTGTCGAAATCGAAGTAGATCGTGCGAAGATCTATTTCCGGTTCCGGCTCCGGTTCCACTACTGGTTCCTCTATCTGAGGCTCAGGCGGAATCTCGACTGGTGGAGGCGGGGGCGGTGTCTTCTTGGGACATCCGGTGATGAACACCGCAAGAAACAGGGTGATGGCCAGCAATATCCACATACTTTTGTTCATTTGGACCTCCATGTTAAGTCCGTTAGTTAATTTCGCATAAATATAGTTGACAATTCATACCTTCGCAATAGTTTTTTTTGGATCGATTTCTAACAACTTTTTTGCCAGAGACGGCTAATCGAAAGTCCATTTGTATCGAGGCGACCATGCCGCGGAAGAATTTTCTCCCAGCCCGGTAATCCTCCTGACTTCAGTTCCGTCCCAATTCATTGTATATATCTGATAACGTCCGGTTCGGTTGCTCTCGAACACAATGTGATAGCCGTCCGGCGACCAGTATGGATTCTCGTTGCTTCCCACACTGGTAAGATAAACCGGAGTTCCGATAGCCAAATCGATGACAGCAATCTCGAAAGAGTATTGAAATCTGCTGGTGTAGCAAATCTTGTCTCCGCGAGGCGACCAGTCGGCACCGTCGTTATAACCGCCCTCATATGTCAATCGGCGGACATTGGTGCCCATCACATCCATAATGTAAATTTGAGGTGTGCCACTTCTGTCCGAAGTGAAGGCTATTTCCCGGCCGTTGGGAGAAAACGACGGACTGCTCTCAAGAGCATATGGTGTATATGTCAGCCGTGTTTCCTCCTCGGTTCGCACATCGAATAAATAAAGTTCCGAGTTGCCGCTTAACTCTCTGGAATAGCAAAGATAGCGTCCGTCGGGCGACCATGACGGCGTGATGCTCTGCTGAGAGTGACGAATTGCGATGCTTTCCCGATTTTTGTAAATGTCATAAATGTAAATATCCGGGTTGTCATTGAGATAGCTCATATATGCTATTCGGTCCCCCGTGGGCGACCAGTCCGGAGAGAGCACCACCGAGCGGGCGTCGCTGATGCGCCGTTGAGCGTAACCGTCGTAATCGCAGATATATAGCTCCTTCTTGCCTCCCCAACGTGTCGAAACGAAGGCTATCTGTGTCTGTGCCACGCCGTCTTCGCCGGTGAGAACTTTGTGGATATCGTCGGAGATGCGATGAACAAGCCGTCTCGACTGCGATGCGTCGCTGGAATACTTCTTTTTATACATCCTTGACATTCCGGTAACAGACCAAACCACAGGCTCCATCTCCACTCTGTATCCATCCGTGGAGAAATCGAGGATAATGAGCACCTGAATGCCCATGGAAGTCCATTGGAAGGGCTCGATGTTCTTTGGAAAATCGACCTTCTTTTTCGGATATAACGACGTATCGACAACTTCGATAAAGGGGGAGAAACGCAAATCGCTTCTGAGAACCTCGGCAAGAATCGCGATAGTGCTGTCCCATTCCGCGCCGTAACTCTCCTGTTTCGTGTTGAAATTCAGCACGGCGACTCGAATCAGTCCTGCACCGTAGTCGGATAGCTGAAGCCAGGCATCTCCCTGAGCAAAAACCACTGAGACATAGATTAAAATTATTATAATTCCTGTTTTCTTCATTGCAGATTCACTTTATGGATTGTGAACAAATTCAAAATGCACTCCTAAATGATCGCCCGTATAGCTTTCGGGAAGTTCCGGAAAAGGCGCAGATGCGAGGATTGTCCGAAGTGCCCGCTGGTCGTAGTTAGATGAACCGCTTCGATTTTCCACCTTAGCGTCAGTTATTTCCCCGCTTCTAAGTATCCGGAAATAAACAGTGGCTCTAATATCCCTGCCGGAAACAGGCGGTAGCCAGTTGCGATATACCTTCATATAAATCAAGTTCAAATAATAATCGTCCTGAAAATCATTGCCGTCCACGGTTATATGCCCCGTCCCCTGAGGGCTTGTTTTTTTCGGTTCTGGGGCTTTCGAAGGTTTCGGCTCCGGCTTTTCCTTCGGTTTGGGCGCGGGTTTGGGTTCCGGACGGGTTTCAATCTGTGGTTTCGGCTCCGGTTTAGATTCTTCCTCCGGTTCCGGTTCTTCCGGTTTTTCCTCAACAACTTTCCTCTCCGGTTGGGGAGCGGCGATGATTCTCACATTATATACTTTATCCGGCAGTTTCATAGGCTTCGAAAAAGCGCTTAGAAGAAAAGCGATAATAATTATTACCGCGTGCGCCGAGTAGCTTATGACAAGCTCCCGTTTCAAATTATCTCCGCGTTTTTTCCGGAGTTGCCACAAGTCCAAGATTCTCGATGCCGGCTTCTTTGATGTATCCCACAACCTTCATGACAAGGCCGTAGTTTATCGTTTCGTCCCCTTTTAATGAGATGCTGTTAACAGCTCCTGATGATGCTATTTTTTCAATCTCGACAGGGAATTCTTCTAACGAGACAGGCTGATCGCCTATATAAATCTCACCATCCATAGTGATAGATACTGACAGGGTAGTCTGGTCTTTCACTCTGGCCGCCGACGATTTTGGAAGTTTGACATCGACCTCGGCACGCATAAGCGGCGCGGCTATCATGAAGATAATCAACAGCATAAACACGACATCGAGCATGGAGGTGATGTTCATGTGAATCTGAGTTTTATATCTGTCTTTGTATCTGTTCATGGATTATTGTGCCTTCGAAGCCAGATCGTGAACCATTTCACGCTTGAGTTGCACCACAAGTCTTTTCGAGAATCCGGAAAGTTCGCTCGCGACAGCCCTGAGTTGGCTTGTGAAAATGCTGAATGCAATTACTGCCGGAATGGCCACGATTAGTCCGGCGATGGTTGTGATAAGAGCTTCTGCGAGTCCGGGTGCCACTACGGCGATATTTGCGCTCGACTGCTGGCCGATTTCCCAGAAACTGACAGTGATTCCCCAAACCGTCCCCAGAAGGCCGAGAAAAGGGGATACGCTTGCGGTCATAGCAAGGATATCGATATTGCGGTCTTCCGCTTCTAAAGCCTCTTCGACAGCCGCTTCCGCACGCTGGTTGATGGCTTCGAAAAGGGGGTTGATGTCGGCTTCTCGAATAGCCATCCCAGATGTGAAAACTCCGGAGCCGATTTCCTGCCTGACGACGCTGATAACCTTTGTTATCGGGTGGTCTTTGGATGGAAGATTCAGCCGTAGAATTTCGACACCTCTGTGGTTGCCGATTATTTTGTTTATTGCATTCGACTGGCGGACTATGTATCGTAAACGCCGCCATTTTGTGATTATAATGGCCCATGAATAGCCGGAAAGGACCAAAAGCACCAGCATGATAAATTTAGCAAAAGGGCCTGTAGCGATTAACATTCTCCAGAGGTTACTGAACATCACCTCTCCTATATCTCTAACAGTTTCTTAAATAACATTGCGTATTCCAATATATAGAAATAAGTTACGCCACGCAAGTTATTTTCGATATTTATTTACCGCGAAATCTGTGCCAGCCTTTGCCAATTTTTAGAAATCCGGCGATATTAATTGGAAAAATCCTCCGTAATTCCCTCTCCAGTGTCCGCATCCAGAACGAAGAACTCGTCCGGGTCCGTTGTCGGATCGGGGAAACACTCGAGTCTTACATGATAGAAATTTTCCAGCTCGTTCAGGCGTTCGTTGCCTTCGGCTGTGAGCTCTCCGGCCACTAAAGGATGGGTTATCACCAGGAATCTCTTCTTTTCAGCTTTGGAAGAAGCCCTCATCAGCCACCTCTCTAACTTGGCAATAACTGTAACCGGTGAGAAAACCATCCCCAAGCCCTCGCACGTCGGGCATGGATCGGAAATGCGCTCGATGACGCTCTGGCGAACTCGCTGGCGTGTCATCATTATCATTCCGAAATCGTTGATAGGCAGTATCTTATGCCGTGCACGATCATCCGCCATGGCCTCTTCGAAAGCGTTTTGAAGTTTTTTACGGTTTTCTTCTATCTCCATGTCTATAAAGTCGATAGCGATAATTCCGCCCAAGTCACGAAGTCTGAGCTGACGTGTTATTTCCTCCGCCGCCGCTAGGTTGACTTGAAGGAGAGTTTCCTCGTATGTTTTCCCCTTGCCCGTATTTTTGCCGGAGTTGACATCTATTGCGGTTAGAGCCTCAGTATTGTCGATGACGATGGACGAACCCTTTTTTATCCAAATTTTGCGCTTCAGCATATTCGAAATCTGCTGTTCGACATCGTAGGCATCGAAAATGGGGGTGTCGCCCTTATAAAGCTTGATTCTATCTACTAAATTAGGGACGGTCTTTTTTGCGTATTCGCGAATCTTGTCGTATTCCGGTTTTGAATCGAGGATGAACTCGCTCATATCGGAGGAGAAAAGGTCCCTGACCATCGCGGCAATCATGCCCTGATCTCGATATAACAACACTGGAGAGTCGAGCACCTCCGCTTTTTTGCGAATATCTTCCGACTCTTTGATCAGGTATTCTAGGTCGCGTTTTAGATCGGCTTCGCTTTTGCCCTCGCACGCCGAGCGTCCGATTAGACCGGCATCGTCCGGTTTGATTTTCTTGATGATGCTTCGAACACGTCCACGCTCTTTGCGAGATTTTATCTTGCGGGAAACCCCAAAATGGCTCTGTCCGGGGATGTAAACGAGATATCTCCCCGGAAGGGAAAGTTCTGTCGTGCATCGGGGGCCTTTTGTGCCCATGGGTTCTTTGGTAATTTGTATAAGGATATCCTCGTCATTTTTTATTTCGCGGCGAATATCCGGAACGAAACGCCTGCGCTGTTTCTTCTGGCCGCCGGATTCGTCCTCGTCAGTTTCCGTGTCGGCGTAGGGGTCGTAGCCAGCCACGTCGGACACATGGAGAAAAGCGCGCTTTTCCATTCCAAAGTTGATGAATGCCGCCTGAATTCCTGGAAGGACGCGTTCGACCTTGCCCTTATAGATGTTTCCGACCATTCTCCTCTGGTCGGGTCTTTCGATGATAAGCTCGACAAGCTTTCCGTTTTCGAGAATTGCTATTCGAGATTCGTGAACCTGAGCGTTCACTAATATTTGTGTGTTCATATAGTTTTCTCCGTCTTTTCTTTTTTCAGTTCAGATAAGGTTTTCAGCGCTTTTTTAACATCATCGAGTTCGACCTTTGTGTCGAAACAGGGTCCGTGGGGGCGCTGATTTGGTATTCCGTAAACAGGGTAGGGGTGGGCGTCGATGATGCCCGACGCTAAATCTCTGCCGCAAGCCACGGCGAGAATCAGGGTCGGGTTGAAGTCCAGGATAGCTTTTCTTGCGAGGGTTCCTCCGGTGGCCACTCGAATCGCGGTTCCGTAGTCTTCGCCCATCTCCGCGATGGCTCCAATATCGCATTTGCCGCATCGCCTGCAGTTCTCGATATCGAATGTTATCTTCCACGGGCAATCGTGAAATTGAAGACAATGGGGGAGAAGAATAAGGACGCGTTCGGTGGAAATCCTTTTACGAAGGGCATTTAACAGGGCATTGTTCGTATCGACGAAGGCCTCGCGTAAACTGTTTTTCTCAATTCTTGCAATCGAACCGAGAAACAAAACGACCGGAAAGAGCACCCGCATCGTAATCGGTTCGCCCTTATGGGGATAGAGGACATCCCAGCCAGTGTATCCAGCGATTGTAATGAGAAGCAATCCGCCGCCGATGGTCGCTGTTATAAGCCCTGCGACTATCCAAAGACCATATACAAGATAGCCGTTCAGCGATTCCAGCCGTGGGGTGACCAGATAAATCGTGAGAAGCAAAAATCCGAGAACGATTGCGAAGGCCACCCACGAAAGGCCGAGGAACAAATTCTTGTTTCCCGCGAACTTCATCGAAGGATTGCCCCCGTTGGGATTTCATTGCCCAAGAAGAAACTTTTCGTGTCCATGTCCTTCTTGCCGGGAGCTTGAATTCGAAGGATCTCGACCGCGCCTTCGGCACAAGCGACGATTAGTCCGGCCTTCGAGTCCGCTATAATAACTTCTCCCGGTTTGCCGCTACCTTCGGCGATTTTCGACCGAAGGAACTTGAGCTGAACACCATCGTAATTGGTTATCGCACCCGGTTCCGGAGCCAATCCTCGAATCAGATTGTGCACATCGACAGCAGGCTTACTCCAGTCGATGTTTGCGGTCTCGGTTCTGATTTTTGGGGCTTTTGTCGCGAGGGAATCGTCTTGCACGGTTGGCTCGATTTTTCCGGCGAAAATTCCCTCGACACTTGCCAATAGTAGTTCTCCGGCGATTGGAGTTATCCGCTCGAAAAGTTCTCCCCATGTCTCGTTCGGATCGACCGCGACCCTTTTTTGCAGAAGGATATTGCCCGCGTCGGTTTTATCGACCAGCTTGAATGATGTGATTCCGGTTTCCTCGTAGCCGCGGATTAGTGCCCATCGTAGGGGCGCAGGCCCTCGTAGCTCCGGTAGCAGAGACGGGTGGATGTTGACCGTTCCTAACCGAGGCGAATCGTAAACCGAAGAAGGCAGGATTTTGAATGCCACAACCACTCCCAGTTCAGCGTCAGCCGAGGCGACCGCTTGTGCTAACTCTTCCGATTTCATTTCGGCCGTGACGAAAAGGGGCAGACTCTTTTCCTGCGCCAGTTTCTTCACCGGAGTAGGTATGAGTTTTCTGCCGCGTTTCGCGGGTCTGTCGGGAAGGGTTACTACAAGGCCGATTTCGTAATCAGCTTCGATTAATGTTGATAGCATCCGCGCGGAAAAATCTGTCGTGCCGAAGAATACTATTCTCATTTTTTTCCGAAATTCTTGGCGATTCTCGCAAGATCCTTTTTCATAAGGCTTCTCGCCGTGTAGCTTATACGATCGATAAACACAACTCCATTGAGATGGTCGATCTCATGCTGAAGAATCCTCGCCAGAAGGCCCTCCGCCTCGAATTCGATTTCGCCTTCGCCTGGAAAATACGCTCGAACTTTTATCTTAGAAGACCTCGTAACATCGGTATACAGCTTAGGAAATGACAAACATCCCTCTTCCGCGATATCGGTTTCTTCGCTCATCTCAAGGATTTCGGGATTTACCAGCGCGCGGACATCGGAATAATCGTCCTTTTTCGGAAAACAGACGAGGCAGATCTTTCTGTCGCATCCCACCTGCTGAGCCGCGAGGCCGAGGCCGTCGTGTTCTTCAAGCTTTTCGCGCATCTCTGTGATGAACTCGGTGGTTTCGGCAGACTCGGGGTCTTCGACATCAATTGCTTTTTTCCGAAGAATCGGGTTTCCCCAGTAGCAGAACTCAAGTTTTTCTGGGAATAAATCCGCCATTAGCCTTCGATTTTGCCGGTGATATAGCTTTTGCCGACTTCCGTTTTGAAACCTTCGCCGAATTTAATGGTGATGGTCTCTTCGTTCACGCCGACTATCGTTCCGATAAGCCCGCCGGAAGTGATGACTCTATCGCCCTTCTGAAGGGCAGAAAGCATGTCCTGATGCTTCTTCTGCTGTTTCTGCTGAGGGCGAATGAACAGGAAATAGAAGATGCCGATTATCACTACGAATGGTAGCAAACTCATGAGCATGTTCGGTTCCTGTCCGCCTTCTGGAGTCGCGGCCATGAGGGGTAAGAAATTGATGAAATTCATCTGTGCCTTTCGTTAAACTGTTACTAATCGTCCAAACCGGGGCGGGCTATACAGATTGCCCTCGCAACCTTGCCTCCCGCCCGGGAGATAGTTCTTGCTAATTCACGGGTCGTTGCGCCCGTGGTGATTACATCATCGATAATAATAAAATGTTTGCCGGTCAAGTCAATATCTATTTTGAATGCACCACTCATATTTTCGTGTCGCTCATCGTGATTGAGTTTCGTCTGGGATGTCGTGTTTTTAACTCGCCGTATGCCTTTGGTTACAACCGGAACTCCGCATAGCTTGGATATTCGATTCGCCATAACCTCGCTCTGATTATATCCCCTGTCCCTCTTGCGCGCTCCATGAAGCGGAATCGGCACGAGACCGTTTATTCCGGCGAATTCGTCGGTTTCCAGAGCTTTCTGAAACATAATCTCGCCGAAGAACTCGCCGATATCCCTGCGGTTGCTGTATTTGAGCATATGAATGCAGTCGCGGACGACATCGCAGAAATGAAACACAGGCAGATACCCTGGATATGTCTGCTCGGAATGAAGCGAGCAAAGTCCGGAAATCAGCGCATTTCCGCATTCCGCGCAAAAAAAGCCCTTCTCTCTTGGGATTTTCGAAAAACAATCGTCGCAGAGGGGCGAGTTTTCCGTCCGCGAGTTGCAGATAGCACAATGGGGAGGCCAGAAAAGGTCTATTACACCGGAGAAAACAGTTTTTATTGAATCAAGAATTTGGGACATCTTTCTTTTTAAAAAAATAACCGCGCCGCCCGAGAAAGAACATCACCAAACTGAAAGAGAATAGGAACAGAAGGACTATCTCGTTGACAGTAATCATGATAGGTCCGACATGGGCGAGAATCTGGTTTACCTCGTAAACGCGGAATTGGTCGATAATGAACCGGTCGATGCTGTAAAGCCCCAAAACGAGCCACGATGTGTAGCCGTCGAAAGTCCGACATTTTTCGAGCCATAGAACGAGGAAAAACAGCGCGAAACCCGCCGCAGAGGCATAAAGCTGAGTCGGGAGCAATCCCGTAATGTGTTCGTGGGGATGGGTGGTCAGATAATTCTGCAGAAAGCTACCCGCCGCGCCATCGGTAAAATGAACCGCGCAGGCGTGGTCAGAGGGCCTGCCGAAACAGCATCCGTTGAGGAAACAGCCGATACGGGTAATTCCTGCGCCTAGTAAAAAAGTCGGCGCGATGACGTCGGCGATTCGCGGGAAATTTACTTTTTTAATTAGGGCATACAAAGCTACCGCAATCACAACGAGGAAAACACCGCCCATCATGGATAATCCGGCGATTCCAAAACCGCCCGGCCCGGCGAAGGGATTGATTGTGTCCAGCCAGTTGCCGCTGAATTCCTCCAAATGGAATATGACATAGAATAGTCTGCTTCCAACTATTGCGGCAATGAGCACCACGATGACCATGTCATAAACAAGTTCGCGTTTGACACCGATTCTGTAGGCGCGTTTGAGAGAGATAAAGAGGGCGATAACGACGCTTATCGCCATCATCAAACCCCAGGATTTGACGGAAAAGGGACCTAAGCTGAGTATTTCAGGGTGCATTAGCTTTCACTCCTCGAATTCGAACGAGCGCCAAAACGACGGTCGCGGTGGGCAAAGTCAATAAGAGCCTTGCAAAACTCCCGCCTGTCAAAATCCGGCCATAAAACTTCTGTGATATAGAATTCGGTGTAAGCGCACTGCCAGAGCAGAAAATTGGAAATCCTGAGTTCTCCGCTGGTGCGAATCAGTAAATCAGGGTCGGGGATTCCGGCTGTAAAAAGTTTTGAGGCGAAGAGGTTTTCGTCGATGTCTTCAGTAGAAATAATGCCTTTTGAAAAATCCTCGGCTATCTTCCGAGTGGCGTGAAGGATTTCCTCCCTTCCGCCATAATTAAGAGCGAGATTTAGGACGAGTCCTTCACCTCGGGATGTTCTGTTCATGACCATCTGCATGGCTTTGCGCTGGGGAAGAGGCAGTCCGGCGATATTTCCGGAGACCACGACTTTGACCCCCTGTTCAATGAGCTCTTCAACCTCTCCGTATGCCGAAGTTGACAAAAGCGACATCAGCGCGCCGACTTCCGATGCCGACCGTTTCCAATTCTGACTGCTGAAAGTGTAGAGTGTGAGATATTTCACGCCCGTTTCGTGGGCGATTTTGACACACTCTTTTGCCGATTCGACACCGGCGGAATGTCCCTCTTTGACCGGCAGGTTGTTTTTCTGTGCCCATCTGCCGTTGCCGTCCATAATAATAGCGACGTGGGTCGGGATATTGGCTAAGCGCTCTATTTCAGCTTTAAGATTGTCGAGAGTTGGTTCAGTGTTCATATTCATAACTCGTTTTATTAACCGCTGTTCAGTAGCGATTAATCAACTAATATACATCGGTCTTTAGAGGAAATCAACTTAAAAGCGTTATTCGACGAGAACAAGGCGTTTTGTCGCCTTGATTTCACCGCCGACAACCAGGGTAGCAAGGTAAACACCGCTGGATAGGCCACTCGAGGAAATCCGAAAAGTAGTCTTCCCCGCACTTATCATTTTTCGAGCAAGGGGAATGGAGGCCAATTTGCCGGTCATATCGTATAACCGGACTTCTGCATAGGATGGAGACGGAACGAAAACCGAAATCTGGGCGACACTGTTGAAAGGATTGGGATAGCAGTTCAAATCCACGCTGGAGGGCAGGGAATGTCCCCACTCGCGGACGAAAAGCTCGTGAAGGGCGTAATAAGTTCCCAAAACACGCTCGGCGATGTCCTGTTGGACATTTGCGAGATATGAGTAATCTTCGAAAGCCGTAGGCCCTATAGAGTAGAGAGATTGAATCTCGGAATATATTTCCTGTTCATCCGTAAAGAAAAAAGTTCTTAAATCCGCCAGGGGATAGGTGTTTACGGTCGTGGGTGTAGTATAAACCAAACTCCTGAAGTCCTGAGCCATCCTGCAAAGAACGCTTCCGGTTGAAGAGCCAAGTTCATCGGGCACTTCGCCGGTCTCCACCCACAGGGGAACGGGAATAGAGAGGATTGGTTGGCCGAGATATGCCCAGATTACACCGGGGGCTCCGGTCTTTCCGATGCCCTGAATAACCGTCGCGCTTGTGCTGTAATAACGGTTAATTGTGCTATGTGTGCTGATACAGCCTGGAGGTAAATCTTCGTGTGTTCCCATAAAGGGCAGTGGGTAAGGATCAAAATCTCCGACAACTAAATCTCTGGCAAGGATAAATAAAAAGAGGTAGGGGTCGATGGAACTCGAAAGCGATAGGATCTCCTCGGCTCTCAAACGGCGATTTTCTCCCGTAAGGGTATCGGTGCCGGTATCGGCATAGTTGGTTCTGATTAGCACTCCATTGGGGGCTTCGTCAGCGTCGAAACGAGTGTAATCGTATCTTCCCGCCTCGAAAACAGCCGCGCCGCCGAAAGCGTCTATCGCACCGTAGCAATGGGTCGAACGGCGTCCGGCAACATTTGTGCTGTCCAGATAATCCTCAAAATCATCGATAGTATTGCAAGTGGCAAGTGCCCAGAACATAATCTCGCCGTCGTCAAGCCCGGAAATTCCCCATGCTCCTTGATTGTAAGTGTCGGTATTAACGACCGCAAAACCTTGCGAGTTCAAACCTGCCCATGCACGGTGGGTTTCTCCTCGGTAAATGTTGGCGGTAAAGGAGTATGGAGTAGTATCGAAAAAGCGCATCTCCTGGTCGTATGAGTGAACATCCCGGTTCTTCCATAGCATGGGATACCCCGCCGCAGATTCCGAGACCACGGCGATAGTGCAGGCAAATGCCTCGCCAGCAATAATTAGAATGGAGAATAACGCTATTTTGAGGAAACGTTTCATATCTTTATTATTATAGCTATTTGCAATTCAATTGTCAATATCGAATAATTCAAACTTCTTTCAGCTCCTGATTGCAGTCTCTAATCAGGGTGTTGACTTTTTGTGCAATTCGGTCACCTTTGCTGTTGAAAAATCCCAAAACAGAACGCAGAAGATTATCATTGCGCCATTCGGATCTGAATAGTTTTAGTGCTCTGATAATTTCTTCATCAGGCTGAAGCTTGGATAAGGCCTGCAAAAGAGTCAATGTGAAGATCTCAGCTTCTTCATGAGGAAGGGTTGAAGTATAAAATGACCATGAATCAAGGGAGTCGATTAGGAAACGTCTTGACTCCTCTCCGCCCAGTTTTCCAAGAACGCGGATTATCTCAGTCCACTTATCTTTGCGTAGATGGAAAAATTTAACAAGCATCGGCACTGCGTATTCGATGTCCATCCTTGAAAGAAATCTCTCGAGGTTTGCTTCCCAATCGTTGCTCATATAAAGTTGTCTCACGAGGATGCTGACCGCTTTTTTCGAGGGTATTCGCGAGATAGCATCGATGGTTGCACTTTTCACATCCGGGTCTGGGTCGTCAATGTTGAGTTCGAGGAACGAAATTCCCGCTTCGCCTGCCACAATTGCCAAGCCCAAAATTGCCGCCCGCGCCCTCTTTTTCGCGGCGGCGTCGGGAAGTTCACCCATCGGCTTTCGTCTGATGCCGGCAATCTCTTTCACGTGATTGGCGAAAACAACCGCAGGATTTCTTGGGTTGTCTTTTATCCCATCTGCGGCGATTATAGGAAAATTAGGACTTTTCTTTTCAGCCTTATCCAAAATAATTTTCGCGGCTTTTTCCGAATCGAGTATGCGAAATATCTCCCGTAGTTCTTCGGGCAAATCCATATCATAATGGTCGATATCCTCGACAAATTCACCAAGGACATTGCTGTCGATAACAGTGGACAAAAAATTCTCCGCATCTTCCTTAAGATCGCTGTCGATTTCAGAACCGTCTCTTTTGTCACCGAATATCTTCAATATCTGAAGGGAAGTCATCATACGGTTCATTTTCACCAGGTTGGCAAGAATCCAGAAAAGGAGTTCGCTATTGAAAGGCGTTATCGGCGCAGATTCCGTCTCCTCCAATTTTTCGGACATACGCTCTTCGATAAATTTATTTACAATAGTGTTAGAACATTTTTCGAAAAGGACATCTGCAATAGGTTCACATGACGCTAGCAGATTTGGGTTTGGATTGGAGGAGAACCTCTGGCGGACGCTGTCATAGATGTGTTCGACTTCATCGAGCTCCGCTTCGGGAAATATCTTGTAAAGAATAGCCTTCAGTCTTTTAATTGCTTCCTGAATATTCGGATTTGAAAGCAGATTCTCTATGCTGTCCTCAAATTCTCTGAATTGGTGTAGTTTGTTTATTTTTCGGGAGTCTTCAATATCCATCGATGTTCCAGCTTTGGAATCCAGTAGCATTTCATCGCGGATACTCTCCAGTTTTTCCCGCAGTCTTGTCTTTTCAAATTCGCTCAAGCTCGACTGAAGCTCTTCGATGATATCGTGAATTAGTTTGTCTTGTTCGCTGACTTCTTTTCCGATAATTTTCCGGTGAAAGGTCTGAATTATCAGATCAATGTATTCGCCTTTGATTTTCGCTTCGGAATTTTGATTAGATATCTTGCCCGGATCTATTCCTTCTGCATCTTGAGAGAAAATATTTTTAAATATCTCTGGAAAATCTGTTATAAGGTTAGTCAATTTATCTTTTTTTACGAAATCTCGTTGTTGACTGTCCAGTTCGTTATCTCGAATTATTTCATATTTGAATTTATTGACACTAATGTGAACAACTTTCTCTTTGGAGAAAAACTCCTCGATATCCCCTTTTCGGGATTTTGCTCCGATACGTTTTTCGAGAAAGTGAATAAGGGATGCCATTTCGCGAAATTCTATTCCCCGGTAAAATGTCATTGAAACGACATTATGCTGATCGAAATCTCTTGCGAAGCATTGTGTAAAGTAATCATCGGGCATAGGGACGTCTTCAACAAGAATTTTGCCTTCTTTGCTTAACGTAAGGGTTACATTCGGCTGGCGGTTAAGGAATTCCTGAAGGAAGAAATACCCCTTATTGGCGGCATCTACAGCAATAGGGTGATTATTGCCATACATCTCCACTTTCTGAATTGCGAAATGAAGACGCTTTATTAACTGCCGACATAATTCCACGGCAGTCATGTTATGGATTTCTTCACGAATAAGCCCTTTAATATTCTCCTGCGATAATTTCTTATCACCTTCGAAATCGGAGCTTTCGCTAAATAGCCCTGACATTGTAACACCCCATATTGCTCCACTGAGGAGCAGATGGTTTATGTTTATAATCTATCCAACTATACTTGGTTCAACAATTAATTCGCCCAGGCGGAATCTATCTATGGACAACGGCGAAATATCTACAGGAGGCTCGTTGCCGGTAATCATTTCGGCGATACAGACAGCCGTCATCGGGGCAATCATAAACCCATGACCGGAGAACCCAACCGCATTGTAAAAGCCAGGAACATCGGCTGTTTCGCCGAGGATGGGCGCGGCGTCGGGTGTGCGGTTGTAACTGCCGCCCCATTGCCTGACAACTCGCAGATCTTTGAGAATAGGCAGGACGTTAAGAAGCTCTCCAGTGAAGAACTCCAGCCATTGCCATGTCGAGCGAATATTGTGATTCGGTTCTTCCTTCTCGCCTATGCCCATCACGAAACTGCCATGAGGCACCTGCTGAAGGTATATTCCTATTTGAAAACTTATAACCATAGTATCGAAGAGCCTATCGACCGGTTCCGAAGCGAGACATTGGTGCCTTTCGGAGTAGGTCGGAATATCCACGCCTGCCATGGCCGCAACCTCTTTGGACCATGGGCCTGCGGCATTCACAACTATTCGAGTTGCTATTTCGCCTTTATCGGTTTTTACCGAGAAAACGCCCTTGGTGTCAGTCTCTATACCGACAACTTCGGTGTATCTGAAAAGTTTTGCGCCGCCCCTTTCCGCGCCGAGCATATAAGCAAAATTGGTCTTGAAAGGATTTGCATGTCCGTCTGTGGGGCAGTAGGTTGCCTTTATGAAGGCATCGGTGTTGATGGGCGGGCAAATCTCCCGGGCTGTTTCGTGGTCAACGAAGCGGCTGGGAATTCCCACCGAATTCTGAAGCTCGATGTTCTTCTCGAACTGGGCGATCTGGGCCTGAGTGTGCGCCAGAACAAGATATCCTCCCTGTCTGAACTCGATGTCGTAATCAAGTTCTTCCGATAGAGTTTCGAAAATATCGACAGAACCTTTGGCCAGTCGGCAGTTCATCTCGAGCCCCCATTGCTGGCGGACTCCCGCGCCGCATCTGCCCGTAGAACCGCTGGAAACATAGCTTTTCTCGATGATTACAATATCGCTGACACCGCGTTTGGTTAGCTCGTAAGCGATAGAAGCTCCCACTACTCCGCCGCCGATTATTACTACTTCAGCTGTTAATGGCAGTTTATTCATTGTTCTTTTCCGTTCCCGATAGTATTGCTGAGAAAGTGGTTACTTGCTGAGGCGGCCTCGATGTCGGCATCGGGACTTCGTCGATAGATATCCCAAGATGTCTCGCCAACTCGCGACGTATAAGCGGGAGGCATGTTCTTCCGCCGCATGGCCCCATGCCGCAACGGAGGTAGCGCTTAAGTTCCTCCAAATCTGTATAACCGTCGGCGATAGCCCGCCTAATCTCGCTCAAAGTTAAGTCTTCGCATCTGCAGATAATAATATCGTCGTTGTTCATACTTGCTCCAATCTAATATTCAATAATTATAAAACGGCATTCAAGCTAGGTCAAGGTATATCGAAAAATTTGAAAAAAAAAAGGCCGCTTCAAAAGAAGCGGCCTCGGTATCGAATCTCCCCCAATATTAGGGAGTTGTGGGTTTGGCTTTGAGGTCGAGACGTATTGTCTGATGCTCGCTCCAGTAGCTGACATCTGTCGGAATGTGAAGCTGAAGCCAGAGATTCTCTGTTCTAAGTGTGCTGTCGGCTGTGGAAGGTTGAAGGCCGAATCCGCCGGGGCCGAATAGTGTCCCTGTAGCCCATGTGAAGCCGCTGTCATAGACTGCGTCATTCATAACAAACGATGCGGGAACATCATCGTTGTCATCGAAGACCGCTCTAACTGCATATCTATCGACACCAGCTGTTTCTCTTAAAATCCAGCCCGTAGTCGGATAGCCTTTGAGTCCCATGTCGATTTCTACATCGCCGTTATTTTTCACGATGAAGAGGTCTCCGCTTTCCATAGTATATGTAGAGCCGTAAGTCAGAGTATCCTCTATTGTCCAGTCGTTGCTGTCCGCCTGGTTAACAACCACCCATTCGAGTATCTGGTTTTCATATCTGGCCCATGCTTGATAATCGGGGGTTGTCGGCCATGGTTCAACGTTTCCGGGCAAGTCGTATGCTCTACAACGGAAATAGTAAGTCGAATCTTCATGGACTGTTTCCGGAGCGGAAGGCCCGAAGACATCGCTGGTAAGGATTGTTTGAATATGCCAATCCTCCCAAGTGCCATGGGCTTCGCGACGGTATTGGACATCGTAATAACGAATGCCCCAGCCGATACCGTCCTCGACGGTTGTATCGGCGCCGCCCCAGCTAATAGGGAAGTTTGGCGCACTGGAAAGGGTATCCGTCCCAAGGTCGTTCACCGATGTCAGTGGATGACGCTCGTCCCAATCGACCTTCCGGAATCCCGGACGATTGATATACGAAGTGCCGTCAGTCATGAAGGAATCGGTGTAGAAGCTGGAGTTTCCGAGGTTATCGGAAAGCCTCATTCCCCCCGAAGACGTACGGACATCACCCTCGGAGCCGCCGTTTGTAACGGCACCCCAGCGGAGTTCATAACCGCCGCCCGATGGCCAGTCTGCCATCAAGCTCACTGCAAGAACTCCTGCTAAGATAGAACATAGAATTATCTTTTTCATTTTTTTTCCTCTCGGTATTTTCAGCAAGATACATAGCTATTTCGGTTTATGCAAGAGTTTTTTTTACGGCAATTGTCCGGTTTGAATTCCGGCCCAAATAATTCCCATCGAATTCGTGTTGAAAGCTCCAGGGAAAAGACCACTGCCAGGGGGCGGGGAATATGTATCGAGAACATTATAGCTCGCGACTGTTCCCATCGGAGATAAATCAAGCAAGTCGAACGTCGAAGCGCCATCGCCATTGTTAATCAAAGTATTGCGAAGGACCTGAGCTACGACACCCTGCAGTGCAATACCATTGCCAATACTGTTTTTAATGAAATTATTTTCTATCGGTGTATTGGGCGGACAGGAATTTAACGAGACAGCATCTGCTAAACAACCCTCTATGACATTATCTTTAATGACTGCCTGATCTGCAATCAAATTAAGACTAATCGCAGTTTGGGTGAAGCTCTTCGATACGAAGCTGTTGCCAATAACGTCCACACGGAAAGCTCCAACTGCGCTGACACCATATTGAATGTTTGCAGTGAAGTCATTTGAAAGAATGACAGCCGAGGCATTGTTGGCAACGTAAATCCCAGTAATACAATCGATGAAGTGGTTAGCTTTGGCTTCGAGGAAAGCGTTTTCATCTACCTGAACCGCGGCGCCGTCACCGAAATGGAGGTAGCTGGCATCGAGATAAACGAATACCAAATCGCCAGTTATTGTCAGAGAGTTTTTGAAGTCACAACCTGTGATGTGGTATTCGGTGATAGGCGCGGCAATCTTCTGAACTGAAACCCTTCCGGAAAGCTCACAGTTCTTTATTGACCAGGTGCCTTCGCCATTAATTCCCACCTTAACTATACAGTTTTCCATTCTGCCAGTTTCCTGCATTTGGATTAAACCAGATCCGCTGAACGCACAGTCGGAGATTGCTGTAATACCCATAGCATCTCCGGCAATTATCGGGCAGTCGAAACTACAATGGCTGACATCACCCTGAAGAATTGCGGGAGCGCCGTTTGTTACTTTAACTCTCGATAATATGCCGTTTACTTGAACCTGGCCCAGAATTTCCGTTACTCCAGCGCCGGAGCCACGCAGATGAACTCCTCTGGGAATGGTCAGTGTACCTGCCGGGTAAATGCCCGGAGCCACATCAATTATTGCATGGGTCCACCCGTTAACTGTAACGGCGTTTACTGCTTCATCAAGGGACATGAAGTCGGCATTATTTAGGCCGACAGTTACGACATGCAGTGCTTCCCAATCGGTTCTAAAAGTGGAATCGCCGCTCAGCGAAACAGCGTCATTGAAGGTTACCGAATCGTCCATTTCGATCATCGAACCGGCGGCTTGAATGCTGTCCGCGATAAGTTCGCCATAGACCTTGAACTGAGCCATAGCTACCATAGTGTCCGTAGTCAGGCCGCTGGACATCCAGAGGGTGTCGAGTTCTTCGATGGGGGGAGTTGGCCATTCGGTAATCGTAACACCGTCGAGGGTGAATGTTCCGCCCTCGATGTCGCCGTCGGCGGAAACATTGCCGTTACAGAGGTCGATGAAGGAATAACTGCCGCCAGTGCTGTAATATACTCTTATGTCGTCGATATTCCATTCGTTGGCGAAATCGCCTTCATAATAGAATGCGATCCATAACTGAGGTTCGCCGTCGTATAGTCCGAGGTCGATTGTTACTTCGGTTCCCCAGTTTCTATCCGAAAAACCGAGTTCCCATACTCCCGTCCACGGACCTGTTGCTGAGGTGGTTGAAACTAATACGGCGCATGAATCTGTGGAAGCGGCGTAAAAGTTGTCATCCCAGAATGCAAGTGTTAGATCGACTGCGGGTGTGCAATCCAACATCGGAGTAACAAGATAATCCATGCATGTAGTTGAAACGTTATCATCATCATGCCATGCGCTGTAGGTTCCGCCGTGCGAAGATGTTGCATCCCATTGCCATCCAGTCGATGAGGCATCTCCGCCAACAGTGTTTGTCCATCCGGCAGGCGGGAAAACCGTTTCGAAATCTTCGGTTAAGAGAACCGCTGGAGGAGAGCCTATGAAGTTCTTAATAGATGCGCAATGCTCATCAACTAGCAGATGGTCATCAAAGTAAATTGAATCTCCGACCGCTTGAATACTGTCGGCTATAAGTTCGCCGTTGATGCGGAAATTATCCATGGCGTAGATTGTGTCGCTGACATCGCCGATATCGTTTGCCCAGAGAGTATCGAGTTTGGTTACGACCGGAGTCGCCGCCAGTTCATCTATTGCCGCCTGAACATCGCCGGCACCGAGTCCGCTAGTAGCGTTGTCGTAGCCTACGATTCCCGCGCCGCCGGTGGTTGTAAGACCAGTGCCGTTAAATATAACGTCGCCGGTGGCAGTGAGTAGCTCGATATTTCCGTTTGGCCCGTCCGCGACGATCTTCGGCGCTGGTGTGGAATATTCCACTTCGTAAATACGGAAGTTGTCCAGCATCCAGTAATAACCCCAAGATCCATCATCGTTGAAGTATGCTTTGACCTGGAAATTTGCGTTGACATATGCCGATATATCATAGCTTAGCAAACCGGAGAAAGTAGCTCCGATAAAAGCATCCAGGAGAACCCAGTCGGTTCCGTCAAATACGAAGAGAGAGCCGACATCAGCATAAGAAGCGAAAGAATAGAAATAGTGGTTTAATTCCAGATATACTTCTCCGCCTATATATGTAGAAAGATCAACTATGGGCGACAGAGCAGTTCCTTCGACATTCACTCCCGAACCCATGTAATCGTCATCTATGATGAGGAATTTCCCAGTGCATCCGCCGTTATCAAGTCTTCCATCGGGATTCAGGATTGTCCAGGCCATTCCGACCCAGCTTGTCGTATCCCAGTCGGAAATATCGCCGTCCTCGAAATCATCCGTCCAGATGTCGATTTCCGTAGCGGCCATATCGACACCGAAAGAGCCTTCGTTTTCGATCCAGAAAACAGCATCCTGAGCTGATGTGTCCTGATCCCAGATAAAATCGCCGCCGGTGCCGCCTGTTGGCCAGGTTTTGCGCCATTCTCCGTCGAACCAGAGGCTGTCGAGAATTCCGAAAGCGTCCTTGAGGAAAACAACCTCGCCGCGGGATTCGATTGTGTCTGTAACCAGCTCTTCGACCCAGAGTTTCTCGTCGATCCAAATCGAGTCGCCAACGGGGTTTGTGATATTTGAAACATTAAGGTAACCGGTAACGAAAATGTCGCCGTCCTCTTCGACAGTGAAAACATTGCTATCGATCGTATTCCGAACTAAGAATCTGGCGTCTTCGTCGTCGTTGGCATCGAGTTTTGCAATAAAATCGGTGCTAGACTGGAAGAGTCCGTTATCGGTATGATAGTATCCGGTGCCCAAAGAGACATTGCCGCTTGGTGACCAGTAATTTGCGTCGTTCCAGATGCCGTTGGCGTCGGGGCTGGTAACATAAAGGGCAGTTCCGGTGCCGGCAGTTATAGATACTGCATTTCCTCCAGTAGTAATGATTGCGTTTCCATAGTTGTAGGCATCCTGAAGGGAAGAAGTCCCGGTGCCTCCGCTACCGAAGTCCTGCCAGGTAGCTCCGTCGTGCCACTTGAGTTTGCCTTCGGTGTCGTCGTAATAGACTTTGCCTTCTGCACCTGCTGGAACAATCGTTTGCGGTTGGAAAACGACCGCCTTAGGATCGAGTTCGCCGAAAATCATCGCGTCGCCGTGTTCGTCAACACTGAAGACAGTAACACCGGTATCGTTCTTCACGTAGAACATTTCATCAGTGCCACTTACATTCTTATCGAGCTGAACCAAAACATCGTCATTCGACCATATTTCGCCGTTGATTCGAAAGTCTCCTGAACAGAATATAGCGGGGCCGGCGAGGGCGTTGTACACATATAGGGCTGTTTCCAACGAGTCTCTGGTTCGAATCTCGAGTGCTCTTCCATCGGCCAGGCCAGAGTATGCCGTCCGAATATCGACCGGGCCGTCGAGAGCATTGATCTGCCTACCTGCTCCGGGGCCGCCCTCGTTGTATGCCCCTTCGAGATCGTTGGGCATAAGATCGGCGGCTGTAAAAGTCCCGAGACTTTCCGCTACGACAGCATAGTAAGCGCTGTCGGTATATTGCGAGGACATCGCGAATGGAACCGTGGCTAGCTGAATAAGCGGGTCGAATGCGGAGCCCTCAACAACAAGCTCCATATAAAGGTCGCCCATCAGATCGGTCTGATCCAGATCGACATCGTATTGAATGTCGAATAGACCTAAAACCACGGGGACATCTACAAGGACATCCGTGCATAGTAGAGTGGCAGTCCCCGCATCCGGGCCGTCGTAGATGTTGATCGTGATATCGAGGGTATCGTTGATACCGACGCCATCTGGGGTTGTTAGTTTGCCCTGATAGTTGAAAACATTGGGCACGGCTAACGATACTGTTGCAAAAACTGCGAGAAGCATTAATAACAAAACTCTTCTCATCTTTCCTCCTTGAAAGTTTAAATTTAATAACATCTTGCTAATACCCCATTTAAGAGGATTTGCGATCAAATTCAACGCTCGAACAACGCTCCTCTGTCGAGCATTACACAATAATAATTGATTTAATCTGATTAGGCAAGGGATTTCTTTGTCTATTAAATGGTTTGAGACAGTTTTTTTAGAAACTCTTATCAGCGGACATAGATAATTTTTCCAGAGATACTGCCTTCAACGCTTACTGCACGAATTAGGTAATTTCCCGATGGCAAATCCGCAGATGGCGTCCAGATTGCATGAGGCAATGTCTCGGTAGCATTTTTGGGCATCGACTCCACAAATCTTCCGTTATTATCGAAAATTTCGATTTGCAGTACATTTTCAGACGGCAAAACTATGCGGAAAGAGGAGTTCCCGGGATTCGGATGAATCTCGAGCTGACCAAAGGATTCGGGGATTTCGAAATTGGGGACATCGAGGGGAATAAAGCGGACTTCTACTGAGTCCATCCATTCTGCATGAAGTATAGAATCGCCGTAGGCATAACGGTAAACACAATCGCTGGTGTCCTCCAATTGATAATAATACAAAAAAGCCGTTGTGTGCCGTCTTGCGATGCGCATCTGTTCTTCGCGGGTGATGTCGGCATCCGAATCCACCCAATCGCAAACCCAGTGTTCATCGCCATATTGGCAGTGATTCGCGCCGGAAATTACAGCAAAAACACCCGGTGCGGGTTTATTGTCCCAATAAGCATCATATACATCTTCCCAGGGGGCTGTGCCGTCGTTTTTTCCCGTAAGAATCATCGAAGGTGTTGTGATATGCTCATCGACTGTTGCAGGATCGCTCTGGGGGCTGGCGTATGAGATTATGCATCGCAGAGTATCCGCCAGATGATACATGCTGTCGGGATAGTTTACATACCTGTCGCCGGCCAGAAGGGAAATCGCCCCGCCCATACTGTGGCCGATAAAGGCCCAGTTATCGACATCGACTTTTCCCTCGAAAACATCGCCGGAGGAAAAATTCAAATCCGCCGCGTATCTGGCCGCAGTGATTATCAGACGTGCTCTGTAATTGTGATTTGGAGAGAGAAAGGGATTGGAAATGGTCGGCAAAACCAAAATGAACCCATGGCTGGCCAGATGTTCACCGTAGCTATAATATTTATCGTTGGGAATTTGAAATCCATGTCCGAAAGCCGCAACAGGGCATGGCACGGCGTCGGCGGGAATTGTATCGTTTACTACCGGATAGTAAATTCGAGAGCCGGACATCGTTTCGTCTTCGGAGGGGATACTGACCGTTCGGTATGTCCAATCGTAAGGCCCCGGCGCTGAAAAGTCCGGGCATTGAGCTAAAATGATTCCAGTAATCACGAAACCTGCTATTAGGAATAGTTTCATTTAGACAAATCCTTAATAACATCCACTATGTCGCTATTGTCGTAGTATCTTACTTTGAATCCGCGTCTTTCGAAAACAGCTATCATTCGTGGGTTATCGGTCGTAGTCTGAGCGACAATCTTCTTTAAACCCCAGTTTTTCGCGACTTCGATACAGTAATCGGTCAGGAGGCTTCCGAGCTTGCGGTTCTGCCATTTGTCGGCCACGAGGACGGCGTATTCCACCGTATCGTGGTCAGGATCTGCCACCAGCCTGCCGACTCCGAGAAGTCTGCGCTTGCCCTCTTCCCGAATCTCCGCTACGATGGCGATTTCCCGGTCATAATCATTGAAACAATACCTCGATGCAACCTCATGCGTTCGCCAATCGAAGAAATACCGGAACCGCATGTAGATTGACTCCCGGGAACAGCTTCCCAGAAGGTCGAACCACATTGGCTCATCCTCCGGTTTGATTGGCCGAAGGGTTACTTCCGTGCCGTCGGGGAGGGAGGTTACATTCACGTATTCTTCCGGGTAGGGGCGGAGGGCGAGATGGGAGTAGGGCTTATCATCAGGGGAAATGAGCTTTTTGTCCATCGCGATACGCGCGTCGAGAGCGATGGCGTTTTCCGGTGTTACGAGTAGTGGGTTTATGTCCAGTTCAAAGACCTCTGGGAAATCCGCCGCGAAATATGAAAGGCGAATGAGCACCTCGATTAATTTGTCGATTTTGCCCTTCGGACGTCCCCGGTAACCGTCCATCAGGGGATAAATCTTCAGCGATTCTATCATCCGTCGGGCGAGGTTTTCGTTCAGAGGTGGAAATTCGAGGACGGTGTCTTTTAGAAGCTCCGCCGATGTTCCTCCCATACCGGCCATAATCGTCGTTCCGAAAACGTCGTCCCGTTTGATTCCCAAAATCAGCTCGGTGGCTTCTTTTGTGTGCACCATTGGCTGAACGGAAATACCCTCGATACGTGCTCCAGGCTTAAAAGACTTCACCGATTCGATTATCTTATCGAAAGCCGCATGCACCATTTTTTCGTCGCGCAAATCGAGAGCCACGCCGCCGACATCGGTCTTATGTGTGATATCCTCAGAATGGATTTTGAGCACGACCGGATAACCGATTTTGTTGGAAATCGCTATTGCCTCATCGGAGTTTTTGGCGATTCTGGGCATTGTAGTCGGAATGCCGTAATATTCGAGGACAGTTTTAGAGTCTTTTTCCGAGAGGATTCCGCCTTTGAATCCAGGAATATCCTCCATCTCCGTGCGGATTTTCTTTCTATCAATGGGAAATTCGACAGAAATATCTTCTGGAGTATCGTAAAGGGATTCAAGGTTCTTCGCGTAATGGACGAGGGTCATGAACGCCTGAATAGCGGCCTCCGGTGTCGAATATGCCGGGATGCCATTATCATTGAATATATCGATTCCTTCGGTCATGCTCTTTCCGCCCAGCCATGCCGCAAGGATAGGTTTATGCACTTCGGCAGAAATTTCGGAAATTGCCTTTGCCGCCGATGTAGGATTTGTCATTGCCTGCGGAGTCAATATCACCAGCACGGCATCGACATTTTTGTCCTCGACCACGATGCGTGTAGCTTTGGCGAGTCTTTTCGTGCGGGCATCTCCGAGTATGTCCACCGGGTTGCCATGGGACCAGAAATGGGGGAGGTTCTCGTTGAGTTGTTCGATAGTTTCCGGTGCAAGTTCCGCCAGCTCACCGTCCTCGGCTATTAGGGCGTCGGTAGCCATAACTCCAGGCCCGCCGGCATTGGTTACAATAGCCAATTTCCTGCCCCTCGGCGGTTTCACCCGTGCCAGAAGTTCTGCGACGTTGAAAATCTCGCCTATGTCGAAAACCCTTGCAATGCCGCTTCGCTTGAACGCGGCTTCATAGATGGCGTCGGCGGAGGCCATAGCTCCTGTGTGCGACGCGGCCACTTCCGAAGATTTCGGGAAACGCCCCGCTTTGTAGGCTACGATGGGCTTATTCCGTGCAAAAGCTCTGGCGGCGGTCATGAACTCCCGCGCCTGTTTGATGGACTCTACATATAGAATAATCGATTTGGTCTCCTCGTCCTCGCCGAGATAGTCGATTAGATCGCCGAAGCCCACATCGAGGGTGTTTCCGATGGATATAAACTTAGAAAACCCGATTTTTTCCTGAATCGCCCAGTCGAGAACAGAGGTGCACAGCGCGCCGGATTGGGAAATGAACGCGATATTGCCCTTATCCGGCATATCTCCGGCGAAACTGGCGTTGAGTTTTATTCCCGGAGTGATTACGCCGAGACAATTCGGGCCGATAATCCGCGCGCCGTCGTATCGGCTTTTTATTTCGAGGATTTCTTGTTCGAGCTTCTTTCCCGCCTCGCCAATTTCGCCGAATCCCGCGGACATGATGATTATCGCGCGAGTCCCTTTTTCACAGGCCTGGCGGACATAATTCGGAACTTCCTGAGCGCTGGAGCAGATGATCGCGAGGTCGGGGATTTTGGGTATCTCGTCGATACTTCCTATGCAGGGCACTCCCAGGACTGCCTCGCAGTCGGGATTCACGGGATAAACCACACCCTGAAAACCGCTTCCAACGATATTATTCAGAACCTGGCCGCCGACACTCCGCGGATTCCGCGAAATGCCTATGAGAGCTATTCTGGTGGGATTGAAAAACTTATCTAAATTGTGAATTGCCATTTTTACGTAACTCCGTCTGTTGTATGCCGGGTGTTATATGATACTCAAGAAGCATATTAAACAAAATATAATCATAATCAATATCGATGGCAAATTCTTTCGATGCAAAATAAAGCCTTTATTGACTTTTTATGTCCAGAGGAGTATAATCACAAACTATGTCGGAATGTTCAAATATATCATCTCCAACGATAACTTATCTCGGCACAAATACTCTGCTTATCGAGGATAACGGAACGCGAATATTAATCGACCCCTTTTTTACTCGATGTTCCTCGCCCCTGGGTTTGCCGATAATGTTCGATGTTATTCGACCTGATGAGAAGGCCATCGAAAATGGGCTGAAGGTTTCAAAAATAGATTCTGCCGACGCCATCCTCGTAACACATACCCATTACGATCATGCGTTGGATATCCCGCTAATCGCAAAGATGACCGGCGCGACAGTTTACGGCACCAAATCGGCCAAAAATGTAGTCTTGGGCGGCGGCTTGCCGGAAAACAGAATTGTCGAAATTGGTGCCGGCGCAAAGTTCCGAATAGGGGATTTTCAAATAGAGACGATGATTTCCAAACATGTGCCTTTGCCTCTCATCGTAAGCCCTTTCATCGGCGCGGGGACCACCATCGATAAGCCTATTACACCGCCTGTCCGTGCCTCGGAGTTTTCCGAAGGCGGAGTGCTGTGTTTTCTGATTAAGCATCCGGCGGGAAAGCTTCTCATCTTCGGCTCTGGACCTTTGGTCGAATTTTCCGGGGACTATTCCGCAGATGTTGCATTGGTGGCGGTTGGCGGCCTTGTTCTGAAAGCGCGGGGTTACACTCGAAGGCTTTTTAAGAATTATCTTCGCCCGGCAAATGCCCGCAAAATCCTCATCAGCCACTGGGACGATTTCACAAAACCCCTCGAAGAACCTCTTCCGCTGATAACCGGATATAATCGAACCATGCGCTTGTTTCGAAAATTCAAAGATAAGCACGCGAGACTCGTTACACTTAGATTCAAAGAAAAGTATCCCATATTCGATTAAATAGCTTGAAAAGAGAGGATAAGTATTTATACTTATCTGGATATATTGAAACATAGATGGAATAATTATGAAAAAAATACTCTTTCTCACCCTTGTGCTTATTGCCGCAGTCTCTTTCGCCAGAACCCCGGAAGAGAAAAGCGGCACGATAAATATTCTGAAAACCCTTCGCGGCGAGTCTGAAGGGATGGATTCGGAAATTCTCGCTCAAAAGCGCATCACCCGGCCGTCTCTGCCTTATCAATACGACACTCCCGAGGGCAATTTCAAGATTCATTACACCCTTAGCGGCGGCGACGCCATCGATTCGGTGGGTTACGCCCACAAAATCGGGGACTATATGGAGCATTGCTGGAGCGTATTCACCGACAGCATGGGCTATCTTCCGCCACCTTCCGACGGCGCTCTGGGCGGCGACGGCCGCTATGATGTTTACCTTAAGAACATCTCCGCCTACGGCTTAACGTATCCGGGAACCGCCGGCTCCTATCCCTGGGACAATCTCATAAGCTACATCGAAATAGAGAACGACTTCGACGGCGTTTACCCCAACGACGACCCCGATGGCCCTGTGGCAGGAGCTATGCGGGTTACAGTCGCCCACGAGCTTCATCACGCCTTCCAGTTCGGTCTTTACGGCAGTTGCGCGGCCTGGATTGCGGAAATGTCCAGCGTAGCGATGGAAGAACGCCTTTATCCGCTGGTCAACGACTATGTTTGGCTCATCGATTACATGCTCGACGCCCCGGAGATGCCGCTCAATTACGGCATGGGCTACAGAATGTATGGCATGGGACTCTACGCTCAATATTGGAACATGGTTTACGGCGACGGCTTCCTCGCCACGGTTTGGGATACTATGCGTATTCTGCCCGACGAAGCCGCTGTTTTCGCCGCATGCGAATTGTATTCTACCGAACTCGTCGAGGATTTGGCGGATTTCGCGGCGCAAGCGCTTTTCGTAGGCTCCCGTAACTCCGGCTTTTTCCCCGACGGAGAGGATTTAAGCGATATGTCGGTAAGCCGAACACACACATCCTATCCCGCTATGGGGAATCCATCACCCCAGCCCTATGGCTATGGCATGAGTTTCACAATCTTCGAGAATATTGGTTCCGCACCGGTCGATATGGCAATCAATTTCGATGGCGCCGACGGTATCGATTGGGCGGTTCGCGCAATATGGAAAAATGGGGATTCCACGGTGGTCTTTCCCATTCCAATAGGCGATTTCGCGTCGGGGGAGATTCGAGTTCCCTTCGCCAATGAGGCCGAGATGATAGGTCTTGCTGTTGTGCCCGACGGCGGGTGGACATCGCGATATAATTACAGTTATTCCGCTTCTCTTGTGCCATGCTCGGTCGCCGAACGAATCGCACCGGAAAGAATCGCTCTTCGCACGAGTCCAAACCCCTTCAATTCGGCCGTTAGCATAAGCATCGACGGGCATACTGCTCCAATCGATGCCATTCAAATTTACGACATATCGGGACGTCTGGTCGATGCAATCGAGCTTCAGCTGAAAGGATCTCCGGCTGACGATAACCGTTCTTCCTGCTTCGAAGCTGTTTGGGTGCCGAAGGATGCACTGCCCTCTGGGGTTTATTATGTCCGCCTTCCCGAGCTTCGAATCTCGAAACCCGTCCTGATGATGAAATAATAGCCCTGCAACTTTCTGAGAATATTCGGAGGATGCTGTCTTTTAGCATCCTCTTTTTTATGTAGATTTTATGATTCTCCCAGAAATTATAGGGTTGCACCTTCGATGAAAATCGATTAAATTGTAAAGATGTTCTAATGTGAAAGTCTGGAGGACTTATGAGTCAGAAGCCTATAAATATAGCTTTTCTATGGCATATGCATCAGCCGGTTTATACCGAGCCGGATTCCAACGTGGCGATAATGCCCTGGACGCGCCTTCACGCTTACAAAGACTACGCCGATCTTCCCCTTTGGTGCGAGGAAACCGTTTTTCCATGCACATTCAACATGGTGCCATGTCTTCTCGACCAGATTGCGGGTTACGCCGACGGAACCCTGTCCGATACACATTTGAAGCTCTGCGAGATACCAATCGAAGAGCTTTCCAGGGATGATCGAGGTTTCATCGTCTCGAATTTCTTCTCCGCCCACGAAACGCATATGATAAACCGCCATCCGCGATACAAGGAGCTTCTACTCAAGCGCGGCAGGGACAGTGTCCTCGATTCGAACCGCTCAGCGAGCTTTTTCGATAATCAGGAAATTTTGGATTTGACCGTCCTGCACAATCTCGCCTGGTTCGGGGAACATCTCCGTGAAAACCCGGAGGTGAAGGAGCTTATCGACAAAGGACGAAATTTCACCGAAGAGGAGCGAGCGCGGGTTCTGGAAATCGGCAGGGATTGGATTGCGGGCATTATACCATTATATAAGCGTCTCTGGCACGAGGGCCTAATCGAGCTTTCCTGTTCGCCATATTACCATCCAATTCTTCCCTTACTGTGCCGAACCGAAGCCGGCAGTGACGCTGAACGCTCGACGCCAATGCCCAAGGAGAGGTTCCGTGCTCCAGAGGATGCTCGAGTTCAAATTCGAAGGGGACTTGAGCGTTTCGAAGAGTTTTTCGGCAAAAAGCCCCGCGGAATGTGGCCCAGCGAAGGAAGCGTATCCGAAGACATCCTGCCGATTTTGAAAGATACGGGCATTAAATGGATAGCCACCGACGAGGCTATTCTTCACAAATCTCTTCAGCTCTCGACTTCGGGGGAATATGCCCGGTTCTGCACGGCATCTTTGTATCAGCCGTATCAGGTTGTCCGCAAAGGCAACCGCACGGACCTTTTCTTCCGCGACCATCGGCTTTCGGATAAAATCGGCTTCGACTATTCCGGAGCTAACCCCGAAGACGCTGTGAACGATTTCATGGCAAATATTGAGCGAATACACAACAGTCTTCACGACGAATGCAACTACCTCGTTCCAATCATCCTCGACGGCGAAAACGCCTGGGAACATTTCCCGGAAAATGGCCGCGAATTTCTGACATTGCTTTTCAAACGCCTTATCGAAGCGGATTTCGTTCGACCGGTTACCTTCGGCGGCTTTCTGGACGACTATCCGGATACGCGGGTTCTCGAGCGTCTCGCCGCGGGGAGCTGGATTAACGGCGATTTTCAGACATGGATAGGCGCGCCCGAAAAGAACAGGGCTTGGGAGGAGCTTATCCGCGCCCATAATGCCTATTCCGGCACGGTAAGCCTTCTCGATGACAGCGCCGTGAAAAAAGCATACAGCGAGCTTCTGGTTGCCGAAGGCTCCGACTGGTTCTGGTGGTTTGGAGATACTAATTTCACGCCCTTTATTCAGGAGTTTGACATTCTGTTCAGAGCGAGACTGCGGGCTGTTTACGAAAACCTCGGTCTACCAGCTCCAAAATCCCTCGATGAGCCAATTTACTCCGGAAGCCCTGTCAGGAAGCCGGTGAGGCCGCCGCTGGAACTCTTCACCCCCCATCTGGACGGCCGGAGCACGGATTATTACGAATGGGCGATTGCCGGACTATATGAGCCTTCCGGTTTTTCCGGCGCCATGCACGGCGGAATGGAAAACAGGGAGATAACCCGCCTCTATTATGGCTTCGACAGAGAGAATCTTTATATTCGAATCGATACAAACAAGCCCGCGCGGAATCTGCTTCTGAAAACGGAATCCATCGCCTTGGAATTCCCCGGAAAAAAGAGGTTCCGCCTAGTTATTACCCCTGCGTTAGACGGCCCCATTTCCTTCCTTCAAGAGTTTAATGAAGAGCGCGGAAACTGGCGGAGCATCGACGGCGGTGTCCGTTTTGCCGCCGATGATGTTGTCGAAATGGCAATCCCCTTCAAGTCGATCACTGCCGAGCCGGGAACTCATAGGGAATTCTTCGCATATTTGTTTTGCGGAGAAAAAATTGTCGAGAGATTCCCTTCCAGCGGACATCTGCAGACAGAAATCCCCGGCGACAACTTCGATGAAATCCGCTGGACGGTCTGAGGAGTAATCATAGGCACACTACTCGAAACAGCAGAAGTTATCGAAAAGGGAAGGGACAGGATACGCGTCAAAGTCCTCAGCACCGAGGGATGCAAAACTTGTTCGATGAAGGAAAATTGCGCCCTCTCAAACGGCGGAGACTGGACATTGACCCTTGCCGCGGATTCACAAGCACAAGTGGGAGATAGGGTCAAAATCGAACTATCCGGTAAGCATTATCTCGCCGCTGGTGTTCTGATATTTATAATGCCCCTTGTCCTTATGACGCTGATGTATATAATCGGGCAAAAGCTTTTCGCAGAAGGGTTCGCGGTTTTTTTGGCCTTCTTTGGTTTTGCTGTTGGCATAGCGGTTGCGTATTTAGTCGGTCGTGGAAAGGGCGCCGAAAAATTTCGTTATAGGATAATCGAAATCCTTCCGAAAGACCCCGACGCTCATCGAGATTGAAAACCGGCGAAAAGGAAAATTTAAAAAATTGCCTTGACTTTTTCTAATAATGGGCAATTTTTACGGAATGATCTGCCGCAACCACTTAAGGATAAGATGAAACGAGTTATAACAAGGTTTTTCGAAATTATCGTAGGCTTAGTCCTGTTCATTATCTCCCTGCCGCTTTTCATCGTGGCTTCGATAATCGTTCTCGTCGATTCTCCCGGCCCCCTGCTTCTCAAACAAAAACGGGTTGGCAAAGACGGCAAAGTCTTCCGCCTGTATAAGCTCCGCACGATGAAAAAGGGCGCCAACGGCAACTGGCCCATGCACACTCAGGTCAACGACCCCCGGTTTTCGCCCATCTGCAGAGTAATCCGCTCAACCTGCTTCGACGAAATACCCCAGTTTTTGAACATCATCAAAGGTGATATGACTTTCATCGGCCCGCGCCCCGAGCGCCCGCCCATCGTCGAGGCATACACCGATAGACAGCGCGATATTCTCAATTTTACCCCCGGTCTATTCGGCATCAGCCAGCTAGTATTTCGCGAGGGTGTCGTCGTTTCCGAGAAAATTGATGTCGAGCTGAAATATTACGAAAACCGCACAATCTTCGGCGATATAAAAATTCTCCTCTACACCCCGATAGTGCTCCTTGCGCACATCGCAGGCAAAGTCCGCCCTGATAAATACGCCACGAATCACAAACATGTATGGCTCGAAAAAGCAATCCTCGGCCAGCGGACAGCTATGTAAATCCAAGGCCGCAATCGATTATCTCACAAAAAGGGTTGCAAAACCCTTTTTTATTATCATTTTATAATCTTGTCCGGGCGAAACTGGATGATTTCAGAGAATTTCACGGAAAGATAAGTGAACAGTGTTTAACGCAGACTCCATAGAAATTGCATCCACATATTCCCCATTTTTCTGGGGGCTTGCTCTCTTTGTCGCGGTGATTTTCACATATCTGGCTTATCGAATTGTAAATCCGCCCCTGCCGAAATTTCGTAAAGGGATACTCATAGCTCTTAGATTCATAGGCTTTCTGGCAATTGTTTTGATGCTATTAGAACCTGTTCTCAAATGGGTTACGACCAGAGAAGTTCAGCCTCGAATAGCAATATTATGGGATAACTCGAAAAGCATGTCCCTAATCGACAGATCAGGCGACAGAAAGGTAGCTCTATCCGAACTGCGCGATTCTGATGTCATAAAGCAGATTGCAAAAGACTTTCCGACGGATCAATTCTCCTTTGCCGACAGCCTTACGCCCCTCGAAGTGCCGCTATCCGTCGACGGCGAGCCTACATCTACCGGACACGCTCTCGCTCAGCTTCGAAGCGAATATGCCGAAGGCGACCCCATCGGTGCGGTAATCCTGATTTCCGACGGCCAGACGAACTACGGCGCAGACCCAGTGGGGGTGGCATATCGCATGGATGTGCCTATCCATACAATAGGAATAGGAGACCCGACTTCGCCCAAAGATGTTATCCTCAGGAAAATAGCCGCTCAAAAGGTAGCTTATGTTGACCGGGAATTTCCAATCATTTCCGGGATAAGCGCCTATGGCTACGGCGGCACCGAAACAACAGCCCATCTATTTGCCGACGGCACCAAAATCGACGATAAACGCATTGCGCTACCCGGGCAGGGGGAGATTGTCGATGTTACCTTCGATGTCGTTCCGGACAGCGAAGGAGTCGTCACATATCGTGTTTCCGTACCTGCTCTCGAGGGGGAGCTTACTCCCGACAACAACGCTCGAAGCACCCGTGTGGAAATTCTGCCGAGTAAGAAAAAGATTCTCGTCATCGGGCCGCATCCGAATTGGGAGATAACCTTCCTCCTGCGAGCTTTGCGGACTGATCCGGACTTGGATGTTCTCACAGCTTTTTTCGGGAAATCGGCTCCGGCGGGGGATGTTCGTGTGCCGACCAGCCTCGCTGAGTTTCAGGATTTCGACGCCGTTTACGCCATAGCTTGCGTTAAGGAATTATCCGCCAATAATATAGATGTTGCCCTTCTCGATTATCTCAACGACGGCGGCGGCGCGGCTATTCAACTCCTCGGTGACGCAAACCTCGGCACGACAATAACATGGGATAAAATATTCCCCTTCATATATTCTTCCGGCTCCCATATCTGGACTCGGGATCAGTTCGTTCCGGAGCTTACAGTGGAGGGGCTTGTGCACCCAATCACCCGACTTTCCGACGATATACCCCGTCCGGAGGATGCTTTCGCCAAACTCCCGCCCCTCAGCGGTTTTGCGATGGTTACCGGCAATGCCCCGGGAGCAACATCTCTCCTTTCCCATCCGAGATTACCAGATGTATCCATCCTCGCAATTCGCGAAATCGGCCCTGGCCGTATGCTTTTAATCAACGGCGCCGGCTTTTGGCGATGGGCTTTTGTTCCCGCGGGGTTCGGCGGAGATGTTTCTACATATCGCGCCTTGATGTCCGGAAGTGCGGCATGGCTGTTGGCGGCGGGGCAGGGGGATGCTTTCTCCATCGAAACGGATTTGCCCGTTTACCGAAGCGGCGAGGAGGTTATCATTTCCGCACGTCTTCGCGATGAAGCCAACCAGCCTTTGACCGGCGCGGAAATAGGGGCAATAATTTACAACACGGAAACGGACTCCGGCGCTGTATCGGACACCTTCAATCTCGTCCTCGAAGAGCGTTCGGGCGGGATTTACACGACCCGACTGCCCTCGATAGGAATAGGCAACTGGAGAATATCGGCGGTCGCAGAACTCGAAGAACAGGAACTTGACCGAGCGTCTGCCAGTTTCCTCGTCGAACCATATTCCCTCGAGATGGAAAACGTCCGCTTGAACGAAAACGCCCTGCGCAATGTATCGGAGATCACCGGCGGTTCATATTTTCGCGCATTCGACGCCGATTCCCTGGCAGATATTATTCGGCTCAAACCCCTTCTGCGTCGCGATGAAAACGAAAGAGGACTTTGGGATAACCCAATTCTTCTCGCGATTTTCGTCCTCGCCCTCTGCGGAGAGTGGATTATCCGCAAACGGTCAGATTTGCCCTAACCACGGTGTTTCGAGCTGAAAAAAATCAAATTTGCCGTCATCCCTTGCTAAACCCCAAATTTTACCTATCATTATATGATTTTTTGAAATCCTGAATCATGGAGATGCTATGAAAAAGTCATTAATTATTCTTATCGTTATAATTATCTCTAATGTTCTCTTTGCCGAGGATATCCAAGTTACCACCGCGCTGATTGTTGCGCAGAATCACATAGCCGCAAAATCCGTTTTCGCCCGCAAAGATGCCGGTATCGATCCATGGGATTCCGATTTCGAATTCACGGTAGCCGCAATCGAACCGCTCAATTCGGGAAACGGCGAATTGGTCGGGTATGTAGCTTCACTTTCACCTTCTGGCTATATAGCATTGTCAGCGGACACAGATATTAGACCGGTAATTGCATATTCCTTCACGGACAATTTCCGATGGACCGAGACTGCCGATAATGTCCTTTTGACTATGCTCCGCAGAGATTTGCAACTGCGAAAATCCGCGATTCACCTCACCGATCAAAAAGTAATCGACGATAACAACCGCTTATGGATGGCTTACACCTCCGGCAATAAGAACCTTCTCGCAACCCTGGAAACGGCCGAGATAGTGGGCCCCTGGCTCGATTCTCAATGGAATCAGGGTTCGCCATACAATACATATTGTCCTATGGATCCCGGGACAGGAGAGCGCGCGGTTGTTGGTTGTGTAGCCACTGCCATGGGAATGATAGTCGATTATTGGGAATGGCCGACATCGGTAACATTCTATAGCGGAGATAGCTATTATTCCGAAGCTACAACTCCCCGAATCTGGATCGATGCGACTACTGCAAATATCGCAAGTATCGATTACTACGGCGCGGGTTTTTCCCCTACTAACGATATGAAAGCTAAAATCTCTTTTGCCTGTGCGGTTGCCTGCGAGATGCAGTTCAGTTCAGACGGCTCGGCTTCGGACACACGCCAAGTTCCAGATGCCTTGTTAGAACGATTCGATTTCGATTCCGCGAGGGGCGTTTCCATAATGAATTCCCAGTTTTTTACCATCCTCGAAAATAATATGCATATCGCAAAGCCTGTGGAATTGGGGATTTGGGGGATAGGCGCCGGCGGCCACGCTATCGTAGCGGACGGATGGATGACCAGCGGCGAATACCATCTCAATATGGGATGGGGCGGATACGAGAACGGCTGGTATTTTTTACCCGAGGGTATGCCCTCTGGGTTCAATATGATCGGTCATCAGGCATGCGACATCAAACCGCCGGTCATCACCCGCAGACCGCCTTTCGGACTCGAGGGCAGAACTACCACCGACGGCGGCATTATTCTATCCTGGGAAGAACCTCTTTATATAACGGAAAGTATTTTGCACTATAATATTTATCGGAAAACAACCTATTCCGACTATGAACTGGTAGGAACATCGTCAACACTTTCTTTCGTGGATGATGGAATCGAGGAGCTTACCTATTATAACTACGCAGTCAGCGCGACCTACACTGCTGGCGAGAGCAGTTCGGCCAATTTCTCGATATATTCTGGTATTTTCGGCGGATGGGCCAGAAACTGGGGCGGAACCGGCGAACAGACAGCCTACGATGTCGCTCCGGCACCAGATCTTGGATGTATAGCTGTGGGGTTTTCGAGATATTCCATGTATCACGACAGCGATGTTTATATAGTCCGCACGGTTCCCGGCGGGTCGAGAGTTTGGAGCCGTATTTATGGCGGGGACGGCGACGATTTAGCATACTCTGTGATTCTCGATTCAGATTCCAACTACGTCATGGTCGGCGAGACCGAAGACACAGTAACCGGCGACTACGATGTATGGCTTCTCAAGATCGATGACGAGGGCGATACTCTCTGGACAGCCACTTACGGCACATCCCAGCGCGATGCTGGAAAATCGATTAAGGAAACCTCCGACGGCGGATATATAATTGCCGGATACACGGGGGACATCGGTTCTGAGCAGGCGTATTTTGTAAAGACCGATAGAGACGGTGATCTACAGTGGTCGCAGATTTATTCAAATGCAACTGTGGCAAAAGATATCGCAGTTGTATCCTCGGGAGGCTTTATAGCGACAGGTTACACCGACGACGGTCCCCTCGGAAGGAAAGATTTCTACCTGATACGTCTCGATGCCAGCGGAGATTCCCTTTGGGCGAACAACTCCGGCGGTGCTTTCAACGACGTCGGTAATTCGATTATCGAAACGGAAGACAGCGGTTTCCTTATTGCTGGGGATTCATACTCATACGGAATTCCAGTCTTCTCCGGCATACACCTGCGAAAGGTCGATTCGTCCGGTGATTCCACATGGGCGGCGAATTATACTGCCATGAGTAATTATACCGCAAATTCCGTAGCGCGTCTTCAGAGCGGAGGATACATTATCGCCGGAAGCGCGGAAGTATCGAGTAATATAGACTTCTTTATCCTCGCTCTCGATGAAGACGGGGATTCCCTTTGGGCAAGACTCTACGGCACTCTCGGCACGGATATCGCATATTCCGCCGTTCAACTGCCCGACACGGGAGTTGTAACAGCCGGAGTTACTTTTATGGATGGTTCCAACGATTTCTGGATAATGAAATTCGGCGGCGATGTAACTACTCACGTCGCGGACAATTCTCGCCAGATTCCATCAGATCTTACCATATCAACCTATCCGAACCCTTTCAACAGCGCTGTTTCGATAGTTACCGAGCCGTCGGCCACGATTACAGTTTACGATATGGGCGGTCGTGTGGTCGGTTCGGCTAAGGCCGACAACACTGGCACTGCCATATGGCGTCCCGGTTCCGAAATCGGTTCGGGTCTATATCTGATTTCCTCAGCTGTCGGTGGGAAGACTAAGGTTGCTAAGACGGCTTATATAAGATAATCAACTTTCAACAATGGGTCTTCCAACACCTTTTCATATAGACTCCATATAATTAAATTATAACAGTATTCTAATAAAATCAACTGAAATATTGCTTGACAAAAGCAGTATAGGTCTCTTTATTGGGATTCTATGTGATAATTTTCACGTAGAACGATGTGTTAATCTACAATCTTCAAAAGCCCTCTACGGGCTTGTTCATGCACAAGGGAACATAGATGAAAATTCACGAACATCAGGCTAAGGAGATTTTCGCCGAGTATGGAATTCCTATTCCCTGCAACGATGTCTGCCGAACAGGCGAGGAAGTAATCGAGGTCTATAAAACCACCAACGGAATGGCCGCAATCAAAGCTCAGGTGCTCGTCGGCGGCAGGGGCAAGGCCGGCGGGGTGAAACTCGCCAGAAGTCTCGAAGACGCCGAAAAACACGCCGAAGCTATCCTCGGAATGGATATCAAAGGCCTTATAGTCGAAAAGGTGCTCGTTTACGAAGCCCTCGATATCGATTCGGAATTCTACATCGGATTCACGAATGACCGCAATACAAAGTCCGTAATGATGATGGCCAGCGCGGAGGGGGGAGTCGAAATCGAGGTAGTAGCCAAGGAGTCGCCGGAAAAAATAATCAAACTCCCCATCGACCCGCGCTACGGCCTGATGGACTTTCAAGCGCGGAACGTCGCCATGGAACTTTTCGGCGATGTCAAATTGGCACGCAAGGCGGTGGGAATCTTCAAGAAGCTATACCGGTGCTACATGGAACTCGACTCATCCCTCACTGAAATCAACCCCCTTGTTCTGACTCCCGACGGCGAACTAATCGCCCTCGACGCCAAGATGAATTTCGACGATAATGCTCTATACCGTCATTCGCAAATCGAATCCATGCGAGAAGTTTCACCAGACGAGGCCAAAGAGATTTCCGCGAAAGAGATGGGACTGAGCTACATCAAACTCGACGGTGAAATCGGTTGTATGGTAAACGGAGCAGGCCTGGCAATGGCGACCATGGACATAATAAAGCTCTACGGCGGAAACCCGGCGAATTTCCTCGATATCGGCGGAAGCTCGAACCCGGAAAAAGTCGTCGAGGCAATGAACATCCTTCTATCCGACGATAACGTTAAGGTCGTGATGATAAACATCTTCGGCGGAATCACCCGTTGCGACGATGTCGCCCGAGGTCTGTCGAAAGCCCTCGATATTCTGAATGTCGAACTGCCAATCGTGGTGCGACTTTCCGGCACCAACGCCGAAGAGGGACGTGCGATTCTCTCCGAAAAGAACCTGATAACTGCCGAATCCATGGGCGAGGCCGCCCGCAAAGCCATCGAACTGGCGAAATAGGAGTTAACAATGAGCATTCTGATAAATGAAAAATCGAGGGTTATCGTTCAGGGAATAACCGGCAGGGACGGCGCTTTCCACGCCGCCCAGATGGCGGATTACGGCACGAAAATCGTCGGCGGGGTAACCCCCGGTAAGGGCGGGCAGGTCGCCGAGGGAATTCCCGTTTTCGATTCCTGCCACAAAGCCGTCGCGGAAACAGGCGCGGATGTTTCGATAATCTTCGTCCCGGCCAAATTCGCCATGGACGCCATGTGCGAGGCCGCCGACGCCGGAATCAAGCTGGTTGTCGCCGTTTCGGAGGGCGTGCCTACCCTCGATGTCATGAAAGCGGTAAAGTATCTCGACGAAAAGGGCGCAAAGCTCATCGGGCCGAACTCTCCCGGGCTTATTTCGCCCGGAAGGGCCAAGGTAGGAATCCTTCCGGGGAACATTTTCAAAACCGGCCCCGTTGGCCTTATATCCCGAAGCGGCACATTGACTTATGAAATCGTAGATACTCTCACCCGCGGCGGCATCGGACAATCGACATGCATCGGAATTGGGGGAGACCCAATTGTTGGACTGCACTACATCGAGCTTCTCGAGATGTTTGAAAACGACCCTGAGACCTCAGCCGTAGCCCTTATCGGCGAAATCGGCGGAGATGCCGAGGAGAAAGCCGCGAAATTTATCGCTGAAAAGATGACCAAGCCTGTCGCCGCTTTCATCGCTGGAAGAACCGCGCCTCCGGGCAAACGAATGGGGCATGCTGGAGCGATTATCTCCAGCGGTTCGGGCACCGCGGAAGAAAAAATCCGCGCCTTCGCCGAAGTCGGAGTTCCCGTGGCGGATGAGCCGTCGAAGATAGCAGACCTGATTCGAATGAAAATGGAATAATACACCAATCAAAACGGAAAGGCCGAAATGAGAGAAATTCATGTCGATGAAATCGTCCCGGTGGTTCGCGATTTATGTATGACCGCGAATTTCTACATCGGCGACGACGTGATGAATGCGCTCCGCGACTTTCACGAAAAAGAAGAATCTCCCACTGCAAAAGAAGTCCTGAAAATCCTCATCGAAAATAATGAACTCGCCGCCGAGGTTAAAATGCCCACATGCCAGGATACTGGTATAGCCGTGGTTTTCGCCGAGGTGGGCCAGGATGTCCACATCGCCGGCGGGGATTTCGTCGAAGCGATCAACGAGGGTGTCCGCCAGGGCTACAAGGACGGTTATCTGCGCAAATCCATGGTCGATGACCCCATAATCGACCGGATCAATACAAAAGACAACACTCCGGCCATAATCTACACAGACATAGTCCCCGGCGATAAGCTGAAGCTGACCATCGCCCCGAAAGGCGGCGGTTCGGAGAATATGAGCGAAGTCCGCATGATGAAAGCCGCCGACGGCCTCGAAGGCGTAATGGATTTCGTGGTCGATAGGGTGCGCAGGGCGGGTGGTAACCCTTGCCCTCCGATAGTAGTAGGAGTTGGCCTTGGCGGAAATTTCGAGCAGTCGGCACTCCTCGCCAAAAGGTCGCTATTGAGAGATCTTGACGATACCCATCCCGACCCGAAATGGGCGAAGGTCGAAGCGGAACTCCTCGAGCGAATCAACAAACTCGGTATCGGCCCGCAGGGATTGGGCGGAAGGACAACTGCAATCGGCGTGAAAATCCTCACCAAACCCTGTCATATAGCGTCCATGCCGGTGGCCGTGAATATTCAGTGCCACGCCGCGCGACATAAATCCGCGACTATATAATAAGGAGCGAAAATGGCTGAAGAAATCCATCTGCAGACACCTTTGAAAAGCGAAGACCTTGAAAAGCTGAAGACCGGCGACAAAGTGATGATATCCGGAACGGTCTATACCGCTCGGGACGCCGCCCATAAACGCCTCGTCGAACTTCTCGAACAGGGCAAAGAACTTCCGTTCGATATCGAGGGCGCGGTAATATATTATGTCGGACCTGCACCTGCTCCACCCGGAAGACCAATCGGCTCCGCGGGACCGACCACGAGCTACCGAATGGATCCTTACGCCCCGGCGCTTATGGAGGCCGGAATGAAAGGGATGATAGGCAAAGGCCCGCGCAGTCCGGAAGTCATCGATTCGATGATAAAGAACAAAGCCGTGTATTTCGCGGCGATTGGCGGCGCGGCTGTGGTTATCGCCGATGCCATCAAGGAAGCGAAGATAATCGCCTACGAAGACCTCGGCGCGGAAGCGATACGCAAAATGCGAGTCGAGAATTTTCCGTGCATCGTGGCTAACGATACGTGGGGCAACGACATATATAAAGAAGGCGTCGAGAAATACAGAATCGATTAAACACTCAAATCATAACTCAATGGATATCCTATGAAAATCGGAGTATATTTATGCCAATGCGGAGGTAACATCTCCAACACGGTCGATCTTGAAGCGATTCAGAAACATATCGAGGGCGGCGATGAAATAGCGGTGGTTCGCCAGGAATCCCATCTCTGTTCAGGGGCGGGACAGAAAGCCATCATCGACGACATAGGGGCATTCGATCTCGATAGGGTCGTTATCGCGTCCTGTTCGCCTCAGTTTCACGAGAAGACCTTCCGCGGCGCCCTTTCCAGAGCGGGTCTGAATCCCTACATGCTGGAAATCGCCAACTTCCGCGAACACTGTTCGTGGGCGCACAAGGACAACCCGGAGGCCGCCACAGTAAAAGCCACCGACCTTCTGGACGCCTCCATAGGCAAAGTCCGCCATAACGTGCCTCTCGAAGAAAAAATGATGAAGATGGGGGACGATGTCCTCGTTATCGGCGGCGGAATTGCGGGCATTCAGACCGCCCTCGATCTGGCCGATTCCGGCAAAAACGTGACCCTCGTCGAAAGACAGCCGACCATCGGCGGAAACATGGCCTTGCTCACCAAAACCTTCCCCACGGAGGATTGCGCGTCATGTATCCTTTCTCCTAAGATGGCCGAAGTCGAAGGCCATCCGAAAATCAACCTCATCGTCGATGGCGAAATCGAGAGCATAAAAGGCCACCGCCTCCATTTCGAGGCGAAAATCAAGCATAAACCGCGCTACATCTCGCCGGAAATCAATATGGATGAATGTATTGGTTGTGCGCTCTGCGAGGAGGCTTGCCCGGTTTCCGCGCCCAATCATTGGGAGCAGGGAGTAGTTCAGCGCAAGGCAATTTACATCCCCGCGCCCCATGCAATTCCATATAAGTATATAATCGACAAAGATATATGCCTGCACGACTCCGAGGGTTGCACAGCATGTTTCGATGTCTGCCCTCAGAAAGCCATGGTCTTCGATCAGGAGCCGGAATACACCAATGTCGCTGTAGATGCAGTAGTAGTGGCCACAGGCTATGACATTTTCGATTCCCGCGAGAAGCCTGTTTTCGGCTACGGCGAGTTCAAGAACGTGGTCAACGGCCTAGAGATGGAACGTATCGTCGATCATATCACCGAGAAAAATCCTCCCCGCGATGTCGGAAAAAGGGTTGCGTTCATTCAGTGCGTCGGTTCCCGCGACGAGCAGGTCGGGCGCGAATATTGCTCCCGCGTCTGTTGCATGTATTCGACAAAACTTGCATCTCTGCTCAAACAAGCCCGTCCGGAAACAGATATATATATATTCTACACCGACTTACGCGCTTTCGGCAAAGGTTTCGAAGAATATTACAAACGCGCGCAGAAGATGGGGATCAAATTCATCCGCGGCAAACCCGCAGAATTCAAAGAAGATCCCAAAACCAAGATGGTTACCGTTTTGGTCGAAGATACCCTTTCGAGACAGATAATCGAAGCGGAGTTCGATCTCGTGGTTCTTGCCGCGGGACTGACTCCTTCCAAGAGCACAGAAAAAATCGCAGAGCACCTCAAACTCGCGGTCAGCGACGACGGCTTCCTCAAAGAGGCGCACCCGAAATATCGTCCAGTCGATACTCTGGTCGAAGGCGTTTTCCTTGCGGGCACGGTGCAGGGGCCGAAAGATATACCCGATACCGTTGCCCAGGGAAGCGCCGCCGCCGGAAGGGTAATCGCAACTCTGGCCAAGGGCGAATTCGCGGTCGATCCTATGCTCGCCTTCGTCCACGACGACAAATGCACAGCCTGTGGAGCTTGCTTCGATATCTGTCCTGTAAATGCTATCGCGGCAAAACCGGACGGCAAGGCGGAAATCAAAGAAACCCTCTGCGTGGGTTGCGGAGCCTGCCTCGGCGCTTGCCCGGAGGAGGCTATCGACCTTAACGGATTTACGAATATGCAACTCTATTCCGCCGTGGAAGCCGCTCTGGCCGGCAAAAAGCCCGGCGAAAAGCGAGCTGTCGTGTTCGGCGATTCTAACTGCACATATCGCGTCGCGGACGCCGCCGGAGTGCGTAAGATGAAGTATGCTAACGACAATCGCGTGCTTATGGTGCCTTCTTCATGTAGGATAACTCCGAATCTCGTAGCTTTCGCCTTTGCAAAAGGCGCGGATATCGTGCTAATCGGCGATTGTCCGGAGAAGGGCAACAAATTCGAGTGGGCGCACGATTTCGCGAAGAAATATATCGAGCAGGCAAAGCAAATCCTTACGGATAAAGGCATCGAGACCGACCGCATCGTCTTCGATGATTTCACCGCGAGTAATCTGCCCAAATTCGTCGAAACGATGAACGCCCTCTCCGAGAAGATGAAAAAACTACCCGATATCGACTCGAAAACCCGTGCAGACCTAAACCCACTGGAGAAATAAATGGACGATAGAATCAAGAAAGTTAAGTTAACCGATAGAAGCGTCGAGTTTCTTCGGCAGGTCGAAGAGATAAGCGGCGAGGCTATTACAGCCTGCGAGCAGTGCGGAACTTGCTCCGGCGGTTGCCCCTTCGTCGAGGAAATGGACATAACGCCATCTCAGATTATGCGTAAGGTTATGCTCGGCCAGGAGGAAGTCTTGCACACCCGCACCATGTGGATTTGCGCGTCATGTTTCACTTGCACCGTCCGATGTCCTCGCAAACTGGATGTCTCGAAGGTAGCAGAAGCCCTGCGCCAGATTCGCCTTCGCGAAGCTCTGGATCACATCGATGTAAACGACCTTACCGAAGACGATGTTGACCGACTGCCTACAATCGCCCTTGTAAGCGCATATCGAAAGTTGACGGGGTAGGAGGTTATCATGACAAAAATACCATATTATCCCGGATGCACCCTAAAAACCACCGCGAAGAATCTCGAAGACTCCGCGATAGCCTCTGCGAAAGCACTTGATATCGACATGGTCGAGATTCCTGACTGGGTCTGTTGCGGCGTAGTGGCGTCCCTTACCAGCGACGATCTCATGCGCCATATCGGCCCCGTTCGCACCATGCTTCGTGTCGAACAGATGCGTAAGCGCGGCGAGATCGAGGACTCACGCCTGCTGACCCTTTGCTCCATGTGCTTCAACACACTTCAGCGAAGCAATTTCCGCATGCGCGAGAACGCGGAAGACCTCGAATCGATCAACAACATTATGTATCTCGAAGAGGGAAAATACGAAGGCACAACCGAGGTCGTTCATCTTCTTCAAATTCTCGACGAGATGGGTTTCGACAAAGTCGCCGAGAAAGTAGCCATGCCGTTGAAAGGCTTGAAAGTCGCTTCCTATTACGGCTGTATGCTCACCCGCCCGAAAGACATCGGCATCGACACCCCGGAGAACCCTACTATAATGGAAAGGTTCACCGAGGCTATCGGCGCACAACCGGTCGATTGGCAGGCGCACAGCCTCTGTTGCGGAAGCTACCACACGGTCAGCAACAAAGAAATCGTGGTTAAGCTCGGTTACGAGATTATTAAAAACGCCAGAACCCATGGCGCTGAGGTGATTATTACCTCATGCCCCCTATGTGCTTTTAATCTCGACGACAGGCAAAAGGAAATCGCCGAAAAGTTCATCGATTTCGAACCCATGCCGGTTCTATATTTTACCCAATTAATGGCCATCGCCCTCGGGCTTGGCGAAGAAGTATGCGGCTTCGATCAGAATTTTACCGATCCGAGACCGCAGTTAAGGCAAAAAGGACTCCTTAAATAATAATCGGAGGCTATAATGGAAATTGAAAGAAAGATGCTGACAGTTTACATCATGGGCGAGGCATACGAGGTTCCCGAAGGCTCGACCATACTGATGGCGACCGAATACGCGGGTTTTCAGGTGAAACGGGGCGTCGGTTGCAGAGAGGGTTTCTGCGGCGCATGTGCGACAGTTTACCGCGAAAAAGGGGACTACAAACTCAAAGGCGGACTCGCCTGTCAAACCGTCGTTACCGATGGCATGGCTATAGCGCAGATCCCCAGTGTCCCAGCGGAGAAGCCGATTTATAACATCGCCGAACTCGAGGCAAACGAGAACACATTCAAAGAACTCTTCCCGACCGTGTTCCGTTGCGTAGCTTGCAACACATGCACCAAGGCCTGCCCTCAGGATATCAAGGTGATGGATTATGTGCAAGCGCTCAAGCGGGGCGATATCGCACGGGCGGCGGATTTATCCTTCGACTGCATCCGTTGCGGACTTTGCGCTCTGAGATGCCCGGCTGAAATCGTGCAATACAACGCCGCGATTCTCGCCAGAAGGCTTTATGCCCGCCATCTCGCGCCGAAAAGTCCTGAGGTTGATATTCGTATCGAGGAAATCGAAGAGGGCAAGTATCAGCCGGAAATCGAGGAGATGAAGGCTATGCCAAAAGACAAGCTCAGCGAGAAGTATTACAAACGCGAAATAAAAATAGACTAATAAAGGGGTAAACATGTATCCAGATTACATGATGGAATCCATCCGCATGGTCGAGCGCACCCGGCCGAAGCGGCTCGAAATCGCCCGGAAGATGGGAAAATCGGTTTTTCCGCCCATGTCCGAAGACGAGAGGGCGGAGGTGCTGAACAAGTATCATCCCGATTATAAGGAAGAGGCTCGCAGAGTCCTGAATATCGGCATGAACAAGGGCGAGAAAATCACGACCAAAGTCGCCGACATGCTCGAATCATACTCCCGCATCGACCCGGACAGAATCGACCTGTCCCGCTTCGATATGGAGACCGATGTTCTCGTAATCGGAGCCGGTTCGGCGGGATTATCCGCGGCCCTCGAAGCTTCCGATGCCGGCGCGAATGTCCTTATAGCCACCAAACTTCGCCTCGGCGACTCCAACTCGATGATGGCGCAGGGCGGAATTCAGGCCGCAGACCAGCTCGATGACAACCCGGCCATTCATTATCTCGATGCCATGGGTGGCGGCCATTTCGACAACAAGCCCGAACTTGTTGATGCCCTCGTTAATGACGGCCCCATCGCAATCAAATGGCTGGAAGACCTCGGTGTGATGTTCGACAAAACCAAAACCGGCTCCATGACCGTGGCCGCCGGGGGAGGGACATCCCGAAAGAGAATGCACTCCGCCCGCGATTACACCGGCGCCGCAATCTGCAGAGTCCTTCGCGACGAGGTTTATAACCGCCCCGACAAAATCAAGTTCATCGAATACACTGCGATTATCGAGTTAGTCCTCGACGACAAAGGTCAGGCGGTGGGCGCGGTGGCGTATCATCTCGAAAACAAGCAATATTCCCTAATCAAAGCAAAGTCAATAATCATCGCAACCGGCGGCTTCGGCAGGCTTCATGTGATGGATTTCGAGACCACCAACCATTACGGCGCAACCGCAGACGGCCTCGTTCTCGCTTACCGCGCGGGCGCACCCCTCTTATACATGGACTCGGTGCAATACCACCCCACCGGCGCGGTTTTCCCGGAGCAGATTGTCGGATTCCTATGCACCGAGAAAATCCGCGGCATGGGCGCTCAGCCGGTCAATCGGGACGGCGAGCTTTTCGTCTATCCCCTCGAACCGCGCGATGTCGAAGCGGCGGCATTCATTCGCGAATCCACCGACCGCGGCCTGGGAATCAAGACGCCGTCGGGTCTCGTGGGCATCTGGCTCGATTCGCCCCTAATCGAACAACTCTCCGGCGAAGGCTCCATCGAAAAGGCACTGCCGGCGATGCTCCGCCAGTTCCAGCGTTTCGATATCGACATAACTAAATATCCCATGCTCGTTTACCCAACTCTGCACTACCAGAACGGCGGTATCGACATCAATGAAAAGGCCGAAACGAATATCCCCGGCCTCTACGTCGCAGGCGAAGCCTCCGGAGGCGTCCACGGCAGAAATAGGCTCATGGGCAATTCCCAGCTCGACATCATCGTCTTCGGAAGGCGGTCCGGGCGATATGCCGCCCAGAGAGCGGCATCCGGTGCCACCATGGGCGAACCGACCCTCGAACATGTCCGTAGATATAATAAGGAAGCCTCTGCCCTGGGAATCGACCCGAAAAAAGTATCCCCGGTAGTTCTGCCGGATTACATTCCAGACCATGTCAAAGCAAAACAACTGACAGCCCATTATGAGGGCAGTCTTATTTAAGGAGGAGTCATGACCAAGATAGACATCAAACTAAGCAACCTGCGCGAAGCTTTCCCCGACGGCTTCACCGAAGAGCAGATTGCCAAAGGCCAAACCCTTTTCCTGAAAAAGCTATCGGAAAAGGCCCATATGTTCTACGGCGGAAAAATCCAGACCGCCCCGAAAGCGGGTGTTTTCGGATTTAACTGGTTCAATGTCTGGTACACGCCGGGCGTTTCCAAGATTTCCACCACTATTCGCGACGACAACGACACCTCCTTCGAGCTTTCAAACAGAGGCAATCTCGTAGGTGTTGTCAGCGATTCCACTCGCGTCCTCGGCGACGGCGACTGCACTCCTCCCGGCGGCCTCGGGGTAATGGAAGGCAAAGCTTTCCTCATGAAATACCTCGGCGGCGTCGATGCCGTAGCTCTCTGCGTTGACAGCAAAAATAAAGAGGGCAAAAACGACCCGGACAAAATTATCGAATTCGTCAAGATGGCCCAGCCCAGTTTCGGCGCTATCAATCTCGAAGACATCTCCCAGCCGAACTGCTACAAGGTCCTCGATACCCTTCGCGAAGAATGCGACATCCCCGTATGGCACGACGACGCTCAGGGCACCGCATGCGTTACCCTCGCCGGACTGATTAACGCTCTCAAACTCGCGGGCAAAGATATCGGCGACGCCAAGATAGCCATGCTCGGTGCGGGAGCATCCAACACGACCATCGCAAGAATCATCTTCGCCGCGGGTGGCGACCCGAAAAAGGCGGTCCTCTTCGATTCGAAAGGCTCTCTCCACACCGGTCGAGAAGACATCAAAGCCGATCCCCGTTTCTACCGCAAATGGGAACTCTGCGAATCCACCAATCCCGATAAAATCGACGATTTCGGCGAGGCATGCAAGGGCGCGGATGTTCTGATCGCCCTATCTAAGCCCGGCCCCGATGTAGTAAAACCCGAGTGGATTAGGAGCATGGCGGACAAAGCCATCGTCTTCGTCTGCGCCAACCCCGTTCCGGAAATTTACCCCTACGCCGCGAAAGAGGCGGGTGCGTTCATCGTGGCCACCGGAAGAGGCGATTTCCCGAATCAGGTCAACAACTCCCTCGGGTTCCCCGGTATTCTCAAAGGCGCTCTCATGGTGCGTGCGAGAAAAGTTACGGACGAGATGGCAATCGCCGCCGCCCGTTCCCTCGCCAATTACGCCGAAAAGCGCGGAATCGACCCCGAAAACATCGTCCCAACTATGGACGAAGCTGGGGTCTTCCCCCACGAGGCCGCCGATGTCGCAATGCAGGCTATCAAAGACGGCGTCGCGAGAATCGAAATCTCCCGCCAGGAAGCCTACGACAAAGCCGAAGAAGACATCCAATATTCCCGAAGCATGGCGAAATCCCTCCTCGACGAGGGCTTCATCAAGCATCCTCCGCAGGATATGCTTCAGGAGGCCATGGACTGGGCAATCAAACAGGTTAGTTAGATAGACTAGTAGCCATTTAAAAAAACAAGGGGCAATCTGATGACTGCCCCTCGTTTTTTTTTGTGAAATGAAATCCCTAATCTTCCTTCTTAGGCAAGTTCAGCATCATCTTACGGAAATATTTGAACGCCTCGTCTATCTCCGCAAAACCCTTATACGCGCGGGATATGTGAAAATTCGCCGCTATCATATCAATGTTGTCTTTATGCTCGCATGCCGGGGTCTCGATTCCAAAAGTCCAAAGCATGTCCTGATCGTGAATTAGCTCCGAAAGCTTTTCCTTGGCGCTCTTGTGCTCCGGGTCGAGAACAATAACATTGTTGAAATGTTCGATAGCCTTCTCGATATTGTTCATTCCAAGGAACGCCAGTCCAAGGTGATACTGCACCGAAACCAGCTGGTTATCCTCTTCCGCGATCTTTTCGAGAATCTCGATAGTCTTCTCGTAATTCCCAAGGGCTTTATACGTGATGGCCATCTGATAGTATCCAAGGGTCGAATTCGGAGTCAGCTCCTGAAGCATCTTGTATGCTTTAATGCTCAAATTCAGCCGTCCGGTATGATAATACGCCAGCCCCATCCAATAATACGCCATATGCAGATCCGGCTCAATATCGATAACCCGCTCGAAAACCTGAATCGCCAAACGAAAGCGGGTAGCGCGGTAATATGCGATCCCCAGCTTGTAGAGGGCATAGCTGTATTCCGGTTCCTTATCGACCACAAACTCATAATGGGCAATGGATTCCCTGATTTCGCCGAGGACATAATGGAGTTCCCCAAGATTCAACCTGACCTCAATCAGGTTCGAATCGAGGTCGAGCATCTTATTGTAGATACCAATAGCCTCGCGCAAACGCCCATGATGTTCAAGCCTGAGAGCTTCCTTCTGCATTTTTTCGATTTCATTCATGTCATACTCCTAATTTAGTTCGCCATCAAATATATCGAATACCCCGCCATTTTGAAAGTCTTTTTTTGAACGCTGTCCCAAATCCCTGGCGCGATGTTTAATATAAAAGCGGGCCACCTCATCGCCCAACGGCCTTTTGATCCAGTATCTTCGTTCTCTTTGAGTTTATAATGGCGGAACGATCCCTAACTAATCATTCTTTGGCAGGTAGAAGGCTGATGCCCGCGAAAAAGGCGCGTCCCGGTGCCGGGAAACCGGGTTCCTCCTCATAGGCGACATCTGTCACATTGTCCACTCCAATTGCCAGTTCAAGGGGAAAACTCATCTTATCGAAGGTGTAGGATATCAGTGAGTTCAGGAGGACATAATCCGGCATAGGAATACCCGTATAGTCCCTCCGGTTCATCATACTGAGGATTTCCGCGCGGAATACCGGCCCTACCTTCGGGGTAAACAGGAATTTGCCAATCAGCTTTGTTCGTGGGATGTTAGCCAGTGTTGCCCCATCGCCATTTATTATATCGATATAGTTCGCGCCGCCGTCGATATCTAGCTTAGCGAAACCTACTGGTATATCGAAACCGATCTCCGCTTCCGCGCCGGTTCGAGAGTTAAAACCGTCTATGTTTTTGTATTGGTCGTTGCGTCCCGAAGAAAAAATGTAGTTGTCGATGACATCTACATAGGCCGCTATCGAGTAAGAGAAGGGGCGCACACCGAAGAAACCGAACTCATGTTTGGTGAAGGTTTGCGGCTTAAGGTCGATGTTGCCTCGGAAGGAGCAAAAAAGCTCATTAGGCGTTGGGTATCGCACCGAGGTGCCTATTTCGAGGCGGGAGGTGGGGAAGGGGAGAGGGGGGGTATAGTCGAAGGCCGCGAATCCCGACAAATTTTTACTATTCCGGTCGTTGTCAGGGAGAAAGAAACCGGATATCCTGCCGCCCATGTTCACAGAAAACTGCTTCTCATAGGTCGCCGATGCGGAGAGTCCGAAGTTTTCGTTGGTCATCGAATAGTATTCCCACAGTTCGCCCTCATCCATTTGCCTGCTGACGTCGTCCATCTTGAAATCCGCGCCGGTGCTAAGTTTGAGGGCGAGATTGTTAAACTTGACTCGATGGCTGTATTCGCCCCCCGCGCCGCCGGATAAGTTTCCCAGTTGCGAGTCGTATAACAGGCTGTCTTCGTTCATGGATTCGCTTCGATATTCTATTAGTCTATCGTAATAATCGTCGATAAAGACGTAGGCGTCGAAACTCTTATAATGGCCCTTCACCGCGATTCGAGTAGAGTGCCAATCGACAAAACGCCAGTATCTTGCACGGTCCGTGGGCGATGGGATGCCCCGATTGCCCCGTCGGAATGTGCCTCTGCAGTTGATGGACGACGACGAATTTGGTTTATAACCAATAGATGTCGAGACTGAATACCTTTCGTAATCGGAATTCTCCCGCGCTCCGCCGTCCTCGATACTATTCGGCTCATATTCGGATGAAAGCTCGAAATGATCCCGGCGGGAATAACCCCCGGCAACATCGATATTGAAAAGTTTTAGAGGAGTCGATACACTTGCGGAAGTTTTAAGCAATCCGCCCGTGCCGTAAGTTATTTGAGCACGAGGAATGAAACTATCCGATGGCCTACGTGTAATGATATTCACCAATGATCCTCCAATAGAGGCATCTGAGGACACAGCCCCCGGTTCGATTATAACGCCTTCGAATCCGATTTCATCGATGAAAGAAAAATCCGGCTTGCCGTAAAAGGCCGTGTTAAAAGGGATTCCGTCGATTAGCATCGCGATATCCTCCCCTCTGTTGCCACGAACATACAGATTGACATAGCCCTTGTTGCCGTAATGCACGTCTGCATGAAGTATTCCGCGAAAGCCATCGGCGAGATTATCGTTGGACAGAACCCAAAGCTGGTCGCTGAGAATTTTTGTTTCTCCGATGCTTTTCACCGCGTCTATCTCGACAGGTTCAGCAAAGTAGATTTTAAGCGTATCGTCCTCGGCACTCATTGCAAAAACTAATACGATGACTAAGAGTAAACACCTAAGCTTTAAAAACATATTGCATCCTTGTTTTGAAATTGAGTTCACCAATATAAACCGTAATGCAATAAGCGCAATCGCTTTTGCATGGCGTTAATGCATAAGCTCGATGCAAACTGGGTAAACTTGCCCACTTATATATGGATGGAAACGTGGAAAACCCTGTAGTTAGAACACTTAATCAGTATAAACAGAACCCGCTTTTATTTCAAATAGATAATGCGTCTTGCTACAGATTGTTCACCAACCGATGCCCGCACGAGATAGACTCCGGAACCGAGGGAGGGAGAGGGACGCCAGACATATACGCCCCCTGAGCTTGTCGAAGGGTGTTTTGCATTGAAATCGCTGGACATTGCAAACCCGCCGGGCACTTCGACAGGCTCAGTGACCGTCGCAATCCTCCGCCCGTTCACATCATAAATCTCCACCCGTAGGGGCGTATCGCTTACGCCCTCGCCGGCAGGGCCGTAGCCGACTTGCTCAACGCTTCGCGATTCGCTTCTGTTGTCTAAATTTATCGTTACCGCCGAGTTAAACGGGTTCGGATATGCCCGAATATCGAGTCTTTCCGGAAGGGGTATTTTGCGTTCCGCTACTGTTACAGTGCTGGAGGTCGGTAATATCAGTGCCGAGGGATAGATGTCGCTGTGGTGGACGAAGTTTGTCGCTATTGTCGTGTCACCCTCCTCATACATCGGGCCCCCGTCGTTGATATTGGTGTCGAAATGCGGGTATATCGCCGAGGACACAACCAGCCGCAGACGATGTCCCAGCAGGAATGTCTGTGCGATAACCTCGGTCTCCACTTCGATTTCGTAAATAATGTCTGGAACCATAAGGTGTTCGACTCCGAGGGTGTCGCGAAGACGTCCGCGCAGGATCCCCTGAGTCAGAACCATGGAACGCCCATCGGGGTAAACATCGGAGATACGAATCGCGAAATCGGTGTCGAGGCAATTGGATTCCACGAAAAGGCGCGCGGTGATTCTGCCGGTTACCGTAAGCGGCTCTGTGAGGATGTCAGTGGTGTATATTAGATTATCGTCGCGGGCTTCCACCGAATCGCGCATATCTCTCGGCCCGACCACAAGACCGGGATCCGCAGGATTGAAACGGTTACAGCCATATGCGGGGGAGGGGTCTCTGGGATCGTATCGAAAACTGTCCGGCGGTGTGGTCGAAACAGGGGCGGAATCCGGGGTAAGGTAGCCATCGGCATGCAGATAGAGCGTGTCCGCGCTGTCTATCATCGAAAACCAGTTGTCGGTTTCAAGCCATGTGTCGCTTCCCATGAGGAAATATTGCCCGACCGGTTCCGATTCGTAACCGTTTTCCGCACCGCGAAGGTAATGGTCGAAGAACTTTTTTGTGATGGGAATCTGAAAATCCTCCGCCGCCGGATATTCCAACTCTCCCTGCAGGAGATCGCCGACACCGCTGTGAGTCCAGGGTCCCATAATCAATTTGTGTTCGTCGCGGACTGCGATGTCGCTTCGGTCGCGTATCGCGTGAAAATCCGCGATGATGTCGGAGGGGAAATGATCGAACCATCCGCTGACCATAAGCATGGGCACGTGGAAATCCTCGGGATGGTCGGAATTAAGCTCGACAAATGCCCAGATAGGGGAATATATAGGATGTTCGAGGATAAAATCCCCCGATGTGAACCCGAGAAAGGACAGAGCTTCGGAATGTTCTTTTCGGAACACGCCACCGTAAAAATAATCGGTGTAATTCGTTCGGAAATCCTTTATCCATGGCGCCGCGCAGACCAGATGAGGAGGGTTCTGCTCGGCCGTCATGAACTGAATCGCGCCCAATGCCGATCCGCCGTATGTTCCCACGTTGCCGTCAGACCAGCTTTGGGAGGCAATCCATTCGACGATATCGTATCCGTCCTTGCCTCGGTCGTAACCCGCGCTGTCGGCGTCGCTGGAGGCATAGAACCCTCGCCAATCGACCGTCACGAAGTTATAATGCTGGAAATTCCAGACACCGGAAGTGTCATCGAGGTCAGCATAGAAAGCGAGTCCCCTGAAACTGACCTTATTGTAGGGGGTCTGAATCAGAATAGTCGGTTTGGCTACGGTGGTGTCCAGCGAGAAAACGTCCCCTGCGAGGGAATCTCCTGTGCGCACGGGTATCCATGTCTCTGTCCAGATAGTGTCCGACTGAGCGAAAAGAACTGTGCAAAGTGCTATCAGCAAAACGAAAAATCTCATGATAGTCTCCCAATATTGAAAGAACTGCGCTCCCTGTTTGAAGATGGCATACCGTTGGCGAAAAATCAAGTTAAAACCATAAATTGTCTGCACGACGTTTTTCGCGTGTTTGTAATGATAGCAGGAGGTCACATCAGAGCGACTTCTTTACTGTGCGCAGTCTCTCTCCTACGGCATCGCAAGGAGGGATATCAAACCTGCGCAAGGCAGACAACAGGTTTTGTATTAGGATTTATAATGCCGCCGCAAGACCGCTCACTACGGTGATTTCCGAGGTTTAAATGTTAATACGCGCCTTTGCCACTTAGAACGGCGCTGGGGGTTTTCAGCAGGATTTTTATGTCCAGCCAGAGGCTCCAGTGTTCTATGTAGTAGATGTCCAGACTGACCATCTCCGAGAAGGGGAGATCGCTTCGCCCGGAAACCTGCCATAGGCCTGTCATGCCGGGGATAGTATCGACGCGTTTGAGTTGCCAGCTTTCATATTCGGCGAGTTCCCGCTCCAGAGGCGGACGCGGGCCTACCAGCGACATCTGACCCATCAGGACATTGATTATCTGCGGCAGTTCATCGATGGAATATCTTCGAAGGAATTTGCCGATTTTCGTAACGCGGGGGTCGTCTTTCATTTTGAACATCGCGCCCTCGGCCTCGTTTTTGTCGAGGAGGTCTTGCAGTCGTTTTTCGGCATCGACGAACATCGACCGGAATTTAATCATTCGGAATTTTCTGCCGTTCTTGCCGATTCGCTCCTGAGTGAAGAATATCGGGCCTTTGGATTCAAGCTTAACTGCGATTGCGATTCCTGCAAAGAGGGGGGAGATTAGAAGAAGCCCCAGTCCGCTTCCGAGGATGTCGATGCCGCGTTTAACATATCTCTGCCAGCTCGCCATGGCGACATCGCGGAAGGCTATTGCCCCCAAATCGCCTATTTCGTCTATCTCGATTACACCGCGCAAAAGGCCGTGGAAACTGGGCACCATCTCGAAAAGGGCGCGTTCTTTGCGGCATTCGTAGATTATTCGGCGTATGGCCGATTCGGATACATCGGTTTCGGCCAGGATAACTTCGTCCATGCCATATTCGATGAGGACTGCGCGAAGTTCGCTCGGCGCGCCTATCCGCTGAGGAGTATCCTGAGTGCATAACCTTCCGACGAGGCCTCGATTGGTAAGGGGGTCGGCCAAAATCTCCGCCGCCACTGCCTCAGCGAGTTCGCCGTCGCCGATGACTATTTTTCGAGCTACCCCTTTGCCCTTCTTCAGCATGTTCGTAAGAAAAGCCATCAGCAGACGATGATATATCGCGGTGGACAGAAAAGCTATGATTACGCCTATCGCCAGGGTCAGGCGGCTGAAGGTAACTGTTCGATAAAGGAAGGTTAGCGCCATGGCGACTATCAATGAGGCGAGGTTGGCTTTGAGCAGTTTTGCGAACTCCTGACCCAGCTTGCGCGAGAACTCGATTCGGAAAAGTTTCTGCCATGCGTAGGCGAAAATCCAGATGCCCACTGCGACCACGATTGGAATCAGATAGAGCCGAAAGGCCTGATAATCTTTGGTCAGGGGCATGATACCGGATTCAAACCGAATCCACCAGGCAAGGGCAAAGGAACCGGCGATGAGTATCAAATCGCCGAGGAATAGGATGTTGCGCGCCGTTCGGTCTGTCTTTCGAGATAGAATCATAATCGTCCTCGCCATTGGGCATAGTCAAACTAAATTCAAAGAGGCAGAATGTCAACGTGAAATAAGGCGTTTCGAAAAAAAACACCCGAATGATTTTTGTCCTTGACTTTTTCTCGATAGGAGGCTTTCTTAAGGACTGAAAGAAGTTAAATCCTCGAAAGGAGAAAGATGAACGAGTATAACATCACTCAGAAAGAAATCGACGAAGGGAAAGGCTTAGGCGGCCTCGCTTACATCACCTGGATAGGCACCCTTATCGCGTATCTTACGGGCAGAGAAAACCGCTATGTGCTGTATCATGTTCAGCAGGGCATAGTTCTTATTCTGGCCTTTGTCCTTGTGGCGATTCCCATCCTCGGATGGATTTGGGGACTTTTCTGTTTGGTTCTCTTTATTATTGGAATCATCAATGGCTTCAGCGGGAAAGTTCAGCCGTTGCCTCTGATTGGAAACATCGGGTTGAAATTCAATCTGGTAAAACCCGATGGCGGTTCGCAGACTCCGGGTTCGCAGACCCCTCCGCCTCCGCCTCCTCCGCCGGCCAGCTAAAAACGGCTCGCAGAGAAATTATTACGAAAAGCCCGGCCTCTCGCGAGGTGCGGGCTTTTTGCGTTCGATTGCGCCTATTTTTTAGTTGTCGCAGAGCCGGAGATGTCGATTAAAATAATCCTCTTCCTCCGCACAAATTTTGTGCAATTCCTCTAAGTTGTTATCGTCCTATGTTTTGTCAAACATACAACGGCTTTTGTCAGACATGCAACGACCTTTGTCAGGCATACAATAGCTTATGTCTGACATACAAGAGCTTTTGTCAGGCATACGAAGGTCTTTGTCTGAGATACATCGGCTTTTGTCGGGCATACGAAGGTCTTTGTCTGACATACATCGGCATATGTCCGGCATACGAGTGCCTTTGTCCGAGTTAAATCGCCTTTTGTCTGACATACATCGACAATCAATAAAACCGCGTTATTTTCTTCCCGGGGTTCTTTGGGCGGGATTTGCCGCGCTCCTTTTTGCGTGAGGGTGGGAGGACCTTTTCAAGCTCGCGTATCTCGTCGCGGAAAAAGGCCGCCTGCTCGAATTCCATGTTTTTCGCGGCGCGGTTCATCATGCGCTCCAGCTCGTCGATTTTCGCTTCGATGGGCAGAGATTCCAGATAGTCCGGTTTCTCCGGCTGGGGGGCTTCTTCCTTTTTGCGGGCGTCGGCGATTCCGGTGGATGCCATGACATCGTCCACGCTCTTCATAATAGTCGTAGGGGTGATGCCGTGCTTCTCGTTAAATTCGATCTGTTTGAGTCGGCGTCGTTCGGTTTCCTCCATCGCCCTCGCCATACTGTTGGTGATTCTGTCGGCATAAAGCAGGACTTTTCCCGATACATTTCGCGCCGCTCTGCCCGCAGTTTGGACGAGAGATGTTTCGCTTCGGAGGAACCCCTCCTTGTCGGCGTCCATGATTGCAACCAGAGTTACCTCCGGCAGGTCAAGACCTTCGCGTAGAAGATTTACGCCTATTAGCACCTCGAAATTCCCCAGCCGCAGGTCGCGGATTATGTCCACCCGTTCGAGGGCGTCGATTTCGCTGTGAAGATATTGCACGTTCAGGCCGAAATCGGAGAGATATTCGGCGAGGTCTTCCGCCATGCGTTTCGTCAAAGTAGTTACTAGAGCGCGTTCGCCCTTCGCAGTAACTTTGCGGAGCTCGGCGAGGAGGTCTTCCACCTGTCCTTTCGTGCCGCGCACTTCGATTTCTGGGTCGATAAGCCCGGTCGGTCTAACCACCTGTTCGACGACCTTTCCGCCCGACATCTCGATATCCCAAGCCGAGGGTGTCGCGCTGACGAACAGAATCTGCGGTGCAAGTTCAAGAAATTCCTCGAACTTCAATGGTCTGTTGTCCAGTGCTGAGGGCAGGCGGAAGCCATATTCCACAAGGGTCTGCTTACGGCTTCGGTCACCGTTGAACATCGCTCGAATCTGAGGAACAGTTACGTGGGATTCATCGATGACGACGAGAAAATCCTTCGGGAAATAGTCGAGCAGGCACCATGGGCGGCTTCCCGGTTCGCGGTCGGCGAGATGGCGACTGTAATTCTCGATTCCGGAAACATAGCCCACCTCCAGCATCATCTCGATATCGAACATCGTCCTCTGCTCGAGACGCTGAGCTTCGAGGAGTTTGCCCATGGAATTGAGTTCGTCCAGTCTATCCGCAAGTTCCGCGCGAATGGATTTAACCGCTTCTTTCATCTTCGTGTTGGTGGTTACGAAATGTTTGGCGGGGTAGATGCTGACTTTTTCTAACTCCTCGCGAATCTCTCCTGTCATGGGATCCGCGGTGATAATGCGATCGATTTCGTCGCCGAAAAACTCGATACGGATGATTTCGCGCTCGTAAGCGGGCAGGATCTCCATCACATCCCCTCGAACACGAAACGTGCCGCGGGCGAGATCGAACTCGTTGCGGGTGTAATGAATATCGACCAGTCGCCGGGAAAAGGCGTGAATAGAGGTTCTTTCGCCAACCTCCGCGCCCACCATTAGGAACGCGTAATCTTTAGGATTTCCAAGCCCGAATATACTGCTTACCGACGCGACGATTACGACATCCCGCCTATCCATGAGGTGCGTGGTCGCGCGGAGGCGCAGGCGGTCGATGTCCTCGTTAATGTCGGCATCCTTCTCAATATACGTATCCGATGATGGGATATAGGCTTCCGGCTGATAATAATCGTAATAGCTGATGAAAAACTCCACCGCGTTGGTTGGGAAAAACCCGGAAAACTCGCCGAACAACTGCGCCGCAAGGGTTTTGTTGTGGGACATAACGAGGACGGGCTTTTTCAATTCCTGAATGACATTGGCCACGGTAAAAGTCTTGCCGGAGCCGGTTACGCCCAAAAGTGTGGAATACTTTTCGCCGGCATTTATACGGGAAATAAGCTCTGCGATTGCCTCAGGCTGGTCACCCGCCGGTTTGTAACTCGAATTTAGCTGAAACTCTTTCATAATGGGATTATTATACGAATAAATATCTAGTTTACAACGAAAAACCCGGTGAAAGCGAGGACGATTGCCGATCATTCTGAGGAAATCCCTTTCTATTTAGCATTGTTGTTGTGCATTTACGAAACTCTTCCGTCTTTCTACCGAAAGGAATAAATATTTTTTAACTTGACATCTGTGTTTATATTCGTATTTAACTACTGTAATACTAGAATAGGAGACAAAATGAAATTCAATATCTTTGTTAAAATAATCTTAATCTCGTTAATCATTGCCGTGGTTGCAATCGCAGAGCCGATTTCCGGACGCATTCTCGATTCTCAAACCCGCGAGACAATTCCCGGAGCACATATCAAACTTCTGGGAGGGCAGGCAGGGGATGTTACTAATATACAGGGACAATTTACCCTTGAAACCGGAGATGTAGAGTTGCCACAAACCATCGTAATAACGCACATCTAATACGAACCGGACACCGTGGTTATAACATTGTCGGAGGGCAACGAAATCGCTCTGCGTCCAACAGCAATCATGGGGGGCGAGGTCGTGGTGCAGGAATATGCCTCTGGAAGCGGACGCTGTGTGGACGGCGATGTTGTCGGAAGCGCGGACATCATCGAACGGCGCGATGCCGGTGCAGGCAGTCTTGGCGATTTGCTTCAGGGGATGGTTGGCGCGAGTGTCCAAGTCTGCTGTGCTCTCGACTCCCGCGCGGAACTCCGGCTACTCGGTCTTCCCGGTGGATACACGGAAATCACCCTCGACGGCATCCCGGAAGTGGGCGGTCTCGCCGGAAATTACCGGCTTTATTCCTACCCCGCAATAGGAATTACGCGTATGGAGGTCAAGAAGGGCGCATCGTCGGCATACAGCCAGGCGAAAGCTCTTGGCGGACATCTCGATATTCAGACTCGCAAACCGAACGGCGAAATCCCCGAAGGCTCAATAGCGGCGTATTACCGCGCTGTCGGAGGAAATCAGCTTCAGGGGGAACTCGCCACAGCTATAGGCGGAATCGGCGTAGCAACAGCTTTTGATATGGCATCCGGAGACGCCTTCGACCGCGACGGCGACGGTTGGTCAGAATCTCCAAAGAACGAACGCTCTTTCGGGCGTGTGAGGCTTATGTTAGGCGAATCGCCGTCATATAACGCCAGCGTTACAGGCCTTTTCATCCGCGAAAACCGTCTGGGCGGAATGATTGGTTTTGACCGCGAGAGTTTCGGCGACGGCGAGCATTGGATTCGTTCGGTCATAACTCAGCGCTACGAGGGCAGTTTCAGTTACGGAATGCCTTTTGCCGATGGGAATCTCAGCCTAACCGGAACCTTCGCGGATGTGGATCTTGATCAGATTGCAGGGGAGAGACAGACTATAGTCAACGAAAACGGATACGCCCTTCAGACAAGCTGGAAGCGGGATATTATTGCTACCAATTTTTCAGTTGGAGCCGAATATCATGCGGAGACAATCGAGGACAGCTCTCCGGGTTTCGAGGAGCGCCTTGACAGCAAGGACGACCGCATTTCTTTAATCGCTGAGGACGAGTTTTATCCCGCATACCCCGTCACCTTGAAGTTTGGACTTCGATTAGACGGTGACTCGAAAGCAAATTCCTCGAGAGTTTGGAATCTTTTCCCGAGACTTTCCCTTCAGTGGAATTTCACGGATGATTTTATGATGCTGGCCTCTTACGGTAGCGGTGGACGGTTCCGTCCCTCGGTTCAGGATTTGATGGAGGGTTACGACCAATCGGTTTCAGTAATTGTTCCCGCGAATTTGGAGAACGAACGCGGATACGCCGCTACTTTAGGCTCGGAATGGAAAAACTACTTCGGAACCGATATTCTTACTATCGCAGGCGGAGGCTCTTATTCGAGGATTTCCAGAAGAATCGTCCCCGTTCCGGACGGCGACGGCGGATTGACATACATCAACGCCGAAGGGCCGACATCAGTATCATCCTTACATTTGCAGGGATCAATGGACTGGGCAAGAGGGATAACTCTACAGGCCGGGACAGAGTTTACACAATCGCAGACTACGGTTGGTGGAGTAACTTCCAGCCTGCCTTTTACGCCGGAATGGCGCGGTTTCGGCAAACTCGTATGGAAGGATATTGCCGGTGTCGATGGCCTCAAAGTCTGGCTGAACTCGACCCTCTTCGGGCCTCAGAATTTGACCGAAAACATTTTTGCCATCGACCGTTCCAACGCCTTTTCCATTCACGACATAGCCGCGACCTTCCGCACCGGCCCGATTTCGTTCACTGTCGGCGTGTGGAATGTTTTCGACGAAATCCAGTCTATTTCGCCTCTGCAGGGCACCGCGGATCCTTTCGCGTCGGGAGTCTCGACAGAATTGGTCTATGGCCCGCTGGTGGGAAGAAATTACATGGCGAGCATCGTCTATCATTTTGGCCTGGCCACAGATGTCCTAATGGGCGCGGGTTACGGCGGCCTCGTCGAAAAGAGCGGTGAAACTTACGTCGATGCCGAGCACAGCGAGGATGACGGCCACGATCACGGTTCTGCGCCAATCCGCCAAAAGCCTGCATCTCCCGATAACCACGCTCACGGCGAAGATTGTGACCATGGCGTCGATGAACATGCAAGTCCGGTTCGCGAAAGACCGGTATCGCCAGAAATACACGTCCACGGCGAAGATTGTGACCATGGGCGCTTAGAGGAGACACCCATCAAACACAATGAGATTACCGAAGCCAACGTCTGGCTTATCGATGGAGAGGGCAAACACTACACCTGCCCGGTAATGGGCAATTCCGGGATAGTCGATGCGAAAACGGCTTTTACTATCGTAAACGACAAAAAATACTACCACTGTTGCCCCTCATGCAAAGGCGAAGACAAGGTCAAAAACGCCCTCAAGAGCGGGTTTGTTGTCCCCGGTAACGTTATCGAGCAGGAAGGCGATGATTTGAGATTCGTCTGCCCTGTTATGGGAAAAGAAAGTGTGGTCAGTTCAACAACGATATATTCCGATTTCGACGGCAGGCGCTATTTCTTCTGCTGTCCGCCTTGCAAGGACGATTTCGACACCGATCCGGAAAGATATTCGAATTAGCAAGCCCTTAAGATTAGAAGAAAGTTGTAATATCGAGGTCAATAAAACGCTATGTGAATATCTTATAACCACTTATAAGACAATAAAAAAAGTTCTTTTTCTTGTTGAAAATTACCAGTTGGGTAAGTATATTTTAAGAGAAGAGATTTTTTAGGAGGAGCTTATAGAAGTATGAGAGTGGTTTAAAGAGTTATTTTTTTATAAGGAGACCACTATGCTTCGCCATTTCCTTACCACAATTCTGGCAATAATCGCGACATTGATTCTAGCTTTTACAGCCACCGCCGCCGAGTGGACAATCATGGTCTATATCGGTGCAGACAACAATTTGTCCTCCTACATCAACGGAGATGTTGACGAGATGGAGGAGGCCGGCTCGACCTCGGATGTCAATATCGTCTGCCAGATAGACGGCATGTCCGGTTACGGCGGCTACGACGACTATCTCGGCAACTGGTCAACAGTTCGGAGATACTATATTCAGGCCGGAAATCCTTCGAATAATTCCATCGACGGCGGTTTTATTGCCGACCTTGGCGAGTTGAATTCCGAAGATCCCGATGTCCTTCGGGATTTCGCCATATGGGCAATAAATACTTATCCCGCGGAGAGATATATGCTCGTTCTCTGGAACCATGGCGGAGGATGGGCCAGACCCGCGCCCCCGCCGCCATACAAAGCCATAATTTGGGACGACACCAACGGCGACGGAAGCGGAATCGGTTTCTCCAATGGCGAATACGCCAATATGCTGTCTGAGATTACTGATCACTTAGGAAAGACAATAAACATCGTAGGCTTCGACGCCTGTATCGTAGGGATGCTCGAAACGGAATATGAAACTATGGGCTACGCAGATTATCTTGTCCATTCAGAAGCCAACGTTCCTGGAGCCGGCTGGGATTATGATTTTCTCGTCTCTCTCACCGCTGATCCCTATTGCACCGAAGAACAGGTTATCAACTGGATAATCGATGAATATGCAACGTATTACAGCAGTTCCGATGTTACGTTGTCCGGTCTGCGTCTCGACCACGACCATAATGATTACCAGATGGCCATAGCCGATTTCGGCAGAGAACTGATACTCGCTGGCGGAAAGGGCAACTCAAGCGTTACTACATCTATATCTGCCGCTCGCGACTGGGGAAGCAGTCTCGTAGATATTTACGATTTCGCTTATGAAGTTGATACGAGGAACATCGGCGGAGCTGGATCGGCATTGGATTTGGCGGCTCAAGTCCTTATGGATGCTCAAGGATACCCCGTGGCCGCCGACGGCAAACCCCTTGTTCGAAGTCACCAGAATGGATACAGCGGAGCGGCGGGAGTTATGAGCTACATCCCAACCGGCACCGCTTCCAGTTCGTGGAGCAATCTGGATATTACAGAATGCAATATCTGGGCGGAGTTCATCAACAGCTACACCAGCCTGCCTTCGGTGAAACTTGCGTATTGGGGCAATACGGGCGGTAAATACATCGAAACAGGAAGCAATGTAGATCTTTATGTGAAAGCCCGAAATCTCGGCTCGGGAACGGCCACCGCAGTCTCAGCTACAATTTCCAGCTGGCATCCCGATGTTACAATCCTCGATAACACCGCGACCTTCGGAAACATCCTCGCCGGCGAGGTCAAAACAGCCGCAACGCCCTTCGAGATATATATCTCTCCTGCAGTGGGCGAAAGCGTCTTCGTGCCTTTCGAGATGACATTCAACACTGGCAAGACCGCAAAAATCGTTCTTACCGCTTTGGGCGAAGTAAATTACCCCCCCGAATTCGTCACCCTTTCGACGCCCTTCAATTATGCCCGATGGGAAAACGGCACACCCACTCTCGAGTGGAATGTCCCCAACGACCCCGACGGCGACGACCTCCATTTCGAGATTCAGTGGGACGACAATCCGGGATTCACATCGCCGATAACCATCGACAGTGAGGCCAATTCCTCCGGCTTCGGGCCGATGGTGCCGCGAATTGCCGGAAGCGGCATATGCAATTACACGATAAACAGCCAGGGCGAGGGCGCGATGACGGTAGGCGAAACCTACTGGTGGCGTGTCCGCGCTAAGGATGATTTCCATGAGGGCATTTGGTCGATCAGCAGAAGCATCACCATCGAGGACGCTATTCCCGTTTACGATTGGCATCAGACCACCGACGCCCAGTTCCTCGTGTCCGACATCACCGACCTCGGAGTCGGCGATAACTCCGTTTATTTGGAAGGCTCTGTTACACTAATCGACGACGATATGGAATATGCCTCCGAATCCGATGCATGGGCGGTCTGGAATAGATACGCCGGCGGATCCAGTATCGAGGTTACCCTCGAAAACAGACGTCAGGTATCGGGAACATACAGCCTTCGCCTGCGCGATAGGAATGGATATGATTACGTTGGCGCGTGGCAGACCTTCGACCCCATCACAAAAGGCACAGTCCGATGCTACGCGAAGATATTCAATCCTGCTTTGGATGATAAAGCCGAATTCCTCGGCCTTCACGACGACTCCGATTATTCAAGTTCTTTCACAACCGGCATTGTAGTGTATGCCAAAGGCGATACGCTCAAGCTATGGGACGGCACAGGCAGAACTATACACACATCGATGGATTCGCTGTGGCATCTATACGAGCTGGAATTCGACCTCGAAGCCAACACCACCGAACTCTACATCGACGGAATCTCGCAGGGGTCGTGGTCGGCGGGAGGATTATCCCAGATAACCATGTTCGCCGTGGGAAGCAAACTGCTGGGCAACGCCGCTCAGGGGACCGCTTATTGGGACGATTTCCTGCTGGTCTCCAATCAGGATGCCGACAGCGGTTACATCGTAGGACAGCCCGTGGCATTCGATTGGCATCCCGCCGGAAGCGATAACTGGGGGCATGTCCGATGGTCGCAGAACGCAGGCGATTCGATAAAAGTCTCCGTTTATTCAAAGTCCGCAGGCGGTTCATGGAGTCTCTTCGCGAACGGCTTCACGAGCGGAACTGTGGGTGAAATAGACATCTCCGCCCTATCAACTGTCGATTCAGTTCGAGTCAAAGCCACTCTATATCGAAGGGAAAGTTATGACCTGCCAGTCCTTTACGATTGGACCGTCGATTGGAACGATGGCTCGGTTTACACTCGCGACGACATCGAAAAACCCTCCGGCATCGAGCTATTTTCCAACTGGCCGAATCCCTTCAACCCGGTTACAACCATAGCATTCAGAACGCCGCACGAAGGCGATGTCGAGATAACGGTCTATAATGTCCACGGCAACGTCGTTTACAGTGAAGAATCCTTCCGCCCAGCCGGCAATCATTCTCTCCGTTTCGACGGCGCGGAACTTCCCAGCGGTGCATATTTCGCAAGAGTCCGCACAAGCGAAGAGAGCCGCGAAATCAAGATGGTGCTTCTAAAATAGGCCATTCCAACTTTTACCCTCGGAAGGGCGGTTTGGAGCCGCCCTTCTTTTTTTATACCGTTGCAAATTCTCAAGTCTTGTATATATTGATAATACTTATATAGTTAGAGGTTTCGGATGATCAATGAACGGAAACAAGAGATTTACGAAGAGCTTCTACCGGAGATAAGCTCCGCCCTCGGCGCTTGCCCGGATATAGTTGCCGGAATGGCCACGGTTGCCTGTATCCTGCAACATGCTTTTCCCCATTTCTTCTGGACAGGCTTTTACCGGGTTGTTGAACCGAATCTGCTGGCTATCGGCCCTTACCAAGGGACATTAGGATGTCTGACAATACCTTTCGACAGGGGAGTTTGCGGATTTTCCGCCACGGCAAAAGAAACAGTCATCGTCGATGATGTCCACGAATTCGAGGGACATATCGCCTGCAACAGCCGAACATGTAGCGAAATCGTTGTTCCCCTTTTCGACTCGAAGGGCGAAGTCATCGGCGTCCTTGATATAGACTCTGTGGAATTTTCCGCCTTCGATATGATCGACGCGAAATATCTTGAAGAGATTTGTAAACTGTTGTCGAACTGCTAAAGGAGTTTTTTCATGAAGAAAACAACATTTATCCTGATCATTCTCGTGGCCATAAGCGCGGCTTTCGGCCAGAACATGACCCTCAATAATCCTCAGAGAAGCTACTCTCTCAAAGCCTCCGCGGAGATAGGCTATCTCGGAGTGCTCAGCCACAGAATTCAATCCGGCGAAAACGGCACTTATTTCAATTACGCAAAAGACGGCGGCCAGAATGTCCTTTTCCCCGTAACCCGTTTCAGCCTGGATTTGAAGTTGAATCCAAAGAGCACACTGGTCTTTCTTTATCAGCCCCTGCGCCTCGAAACAAATGAGATTTTGCGCGACGATCTAATGGTTGACGACCAGCTCTTCCCAGCCGGCACGCCGATGCTGTTTCTATATAATTTCCCCTTCTACCGGTTCAGCTATCTATATGATTTCGCCGATGGCGACGATGAACTGGCTATCGGAATCTCCCTTCAGCTTCGAAATGCCACGATAAACTTCCAATCCCTCGACGGCGAGCTTTTCAGGACACAGAACGATGTCGGCCCTGTTCCGATAATCAAATTTAGAGCACGGAAAAACTACTATTCCGGATTCTGGTTGGGCACCGAAATCGACGGCTTTTACGCGCCGATAAGCTACCTCAACGGCTCCGACACCGAGGTCGAGGGTGCAATCATCGATGCCTCCCTCCGGGCGGGAATAGTCCTTCCAAAGGATACCGAGGGATTCTTAAATCTGCGCTATCTCGCCGGCGGCGCGGTTGGCAACAGCGAAGATGAAAGTAACTTCGGAGATGGATACGTCAAGAATTGGCTTCAGTTTCTGACCGTATCCATAGGTTTTTCCTATGAGTTTGCTAATTAGTTATGTCTGCAATAAATCCGCCAATTACGAAAAAGAAATTAGACGACCTTATCTCTCGAATGAAGGAGCTGGGAATCGAGGAGAGCGATCTCACGGAAAAGTTTATCCACGGCTCCGGACGGGGCGGACAGAAGCTTAACAAGACCGCGAGTTGTGTTTACATCAAACACGAACCAACCGGCATCGAAGTTAAGGTGCAAAAGACCCGTTCGCGGGAGATGAACCGCTTCTATGCACGGCGGGAAATCTGCGACCGAATCGAAGAAAAGGTCAAAGGCAAAGAGTCCCGCGAAGAGAAGCGCAGATTCAAAGTTCGCAAACAGAAGGAAAGACGTAGTCGAAGGGCCAAGCAGAAGATGCTCGAAGAAAAGCGGATGCAGGGGGAGAAGAAGGAACTGCGAAAAAACATCGACCCCGGAGATGCCGATTATTAAAGGATTTCCAGCCTAATGGTGCTATTTTCGATCACAGCATAAGAAAATTGGTCGAAAAAATCGCCGATATTGACGTATTGACCTGCTTCCAAATCCACTATTCGCGCCGGTTCGTGGGTATGGCCTATAATTACGGCGTCGATTTGAAGACTCGCCAGCATGCTTTCCGCGGCAATCACATATTCCGCTTCCATATCGAGATTTCTGTTTTTTGTGTAAAGCTTGCTTCCGCTGGAGATTCCGCTCATCATTCTCTGCCCGACAGAGCGTGGCAGTTGTCTGAAAAGCCAGTTAGTAGCCGAATTTCGGAAAGTCGGCTTGAGTAGATTACGATATCCCCAATCCGATTGAGCGAGCCCGTCGCCGTGGGCCAGATAGCAAAGCTTGCCCTGAATTTCCGCTATAATTGGCTCCCTGTGCATTTTAACGCCGGACACTCTTTCGAAGGCATTTCCCGCCCACCAGTCGTGGTTGCCGCCAATCAGGTTTATCTTCGCGCCCCTTTCGACAGCAGTTCGTAAGGCTTTGAGAACCTCGTCGAAACCGCGTGTGAGTCCTCCGCGGAACTCGAACCAGAAATCGAACAAATCGCCAAGAATATAGCATAAGGCCTCCTTGCGAACGATTTCATCGAGGAGAAAAGTCATCTTCTCCAGCTTTTCCGATTCGATTTCCGTCGTTCCAGCGCCGAAATGGGCATCGGAGAATAAATATGTAGGTTTTTTGCTTGAGTTCATGAGTATAAGTTCGTATAATAATGCGGTTCGCGCAAGGTTAAAATTCGATTCTATTTGGTCGTCTCGACTATAAGTGTTCATGGCGACACCTAAAAAGTGAACGCAAAAACCGCGCCAGTAGTTTTAATGAGTTAGTCAACAACACGATATAAATAATGCGTATTAAAGTCAAGGCATTTGGATGCAAGTTAAATCAGTGCGAAGCCGGCGGAATAGAGCGAGAACTCTCGAATGCAGGGCATGAGATCGTAGGCAAACCTCCCTATGACGCCGTAGTGGTCTGCGGATGCACCGTTACGATGCGCGCCGATTACAAGGTCCGCCAATATCTGCGTCGGATGAAGAGGGATTATGCTGTGGAACGCCTTTTTCTGTCAGGATGTTCAGCTGTCAGCTTCGAGGAGAATATCATCGAGGAGTTGGGTGTAGAGAGGGCGTTTGAAAAGAACGATGGAGCGAAAATTGCCGACCACTTAGGACGGGGCGATGCCGGTCAACAATTTCCTCAGACATTCCACGGGCGAACTCGAGGTTATGTCAAGATTCAGGACGGTTGCGACCAGTTTTGCTCCTACTGCATTGTTCCGTTAGTTCGAGGCAGGGAGCGGAGTGTCCCCTCAGATGCCGTAATTGCAAGGGTTAAGGAGCTTGAGCATGCCGGCGTCAAAGAGGCTGTGCTGACAGGCGTCCACGACGGCAGATACTTTACGGACGGGCTTGACCTGGCCGGTTTATGCCGTAAGATACTCGATGAGACGGAAATCCTGCGCCTGCGCCTTTCCAGTGTGGAATCGGAGAAGGTGACAAATGACCTGATAGAACTTCTGTCAAAGGAAAAACGCCTTGCGAATCATCTGCATGTGCCTTTGCAGTCAGGCTCCGACAGCGTTTTAACGCGTATGAACAGGCAGTATGCCGCTGACGATTATGCCACAACTGTTCGGAGTCTCGCCGCAAAGGTCGATGATATTGGTCTTGGAGCTGATGTAATTGTGGGATTCCCCGGAGAGACTGATTCAGAATATGAGGAAACTTACGGCTTACTCAACTCATTGCCCTTCAGTTATTTGCACGTATTCAGATATTCTCCGAGGCCGGGAACGGCGGCGGCGAAAATGCCAAATGTGGTTCATACGGAAACCGCTCGATATCGTATGGAAAGGTTGAGAGCCTTGCACGAAGAGCTTAGAGGTAGATTCGCCGAATCTCAGTTAGGAAAAACACGGAGCGTTATAATCGAGCGTATTCGCGACGGAATCGGCCACGGATGGACGGACAATTATATGCGAGTCGAAGTGCCCGTCGATAATCATGATAAAGGGAAAATGATCGCTGTTAAGCCAAAATCTTACTCAAATGGTGTGGTCCATTGCGAGAAAATAAATTCTATATAAAAACATACGGCTGTCAAATGAACGAATACGACTCCTCCGCAGTGGCAGATATGCTCGAAAAAGCCGGCTGGAAGGAATCTGCGGAAAGTGAAGCTGATTTGATAATCGTCAATACTTGTGCCGTTCGACAGGCCGCGGAAGACAGGGCCATAGGCCATCTTCTAACCCTTGTAGGAACATATCCAAAGGCCAAAGTCGGAGTTATGGGTTGCGTCGCTCAGGAAAAGGGCGCGGAGTTACTCGATAAATATCCGCAAATAGCCTTCGCCGTTGGCCCCGGTGAAATCGACAGAATCCCCGTCGCCATCGAAAAGATTAGCAGGGAAGCCTGCCTCGATGTCGATAGGCTTTCCGGCGACGGTCTTCGCGCGCATATTGCAGACGGCAGTATGAAGGCATTTATCGCAATATCGCGAGGTTGCGAAAACTTCTGCAGTTACTGCATAGTCCCCTATGTCCGAGGAAAATTGCGAAGCCGTTCTATAGAGGACATACTCGATGAAGCGAGACTCAATGTTCAGGCTGGTATCCGCGAGATAACCCTGCTTGGCCAAAATGTCAATAGCTACCTCGATAAAAAGTCGAATTCGAACTTCGCACGACTCCTGAAGAGAATGAACGACATCGAAGGATTGGCCAGAATCCGCTATGTTACGAATCATCCCAAAGACATGAGCGATGAAATTATCGACGCCATCGCCGAATTACCAAAGGTATGTGAGGCTATACATTTACCCGTGCAGTCCGGTTCCACAAGGGTATTGCGGGCGATGAACCGCGGCTACACTCGCGTGGACTACCTTAATCTTGTTGACAGAATAAAAACCAGAATTCCCGATGTCACATTGACTACCGATATTATCGCCGGATTTCCAGGGGAAACAGACGAGGATTTCGAAGATACCGTAAGTTTATACAAAACAGTAGAATACGCCGCTTCATTCGCTTTTCGTTATTCAATCCGACCCGGAACCGCCGCGGAAAAACTCGACGACGATGTCCCGGAAGAACTCAAAATATCCCGACTCGAGAGAATTATCGACCTCGGCCAGGATTACGCCGCAAAATACAGCGAGTCATTACTGAGGAAATCTCGTGAGGTTCTAGTCGAAGGCACCTCTGCGAAAAATCCTGGGATGCAATATGGTTATGATAGGGGAGGACGCCGCGTTTTGTTCCCATCGAAAAAAGACTTGCGCGGCGCATTAGTAAATGTTGTTATAAAACACGCCGATAAATGGTTTTTAACCGGCGAATTGCAGGAGAGCAATCATGATCCTTGTCAACTATAATTAGACTCGTTCTACTTAAGTAAAAAGGTCAATTCCTCTCCCTTTGACCGAACTAATAACGAAATAGGAAAAATATGTCATCATATAAAGAAAAGGTAATAATTGTAGGGCTACGCACTGCCGACCAGACACGCCATTTCTTCGAGGAATCGATGTTAGAGCTTTCACGCTTAGCGGATACTGCAGGCGGGGAAGTAATTGCATCTCTGGAACAATCCCTCGATAAGCCCGTGGCGGCAACTTTCATAGGAAAAGGCAAATTGGAGGAGCTCAAATCTCTCGTCGAAACCGAAGAGTGCCATACCGTGGTATTCGACGACGATCTCAAACCTAAACAGCTTTTCAATATAGAAAAAGCGCTCGGCGGTGAAGTCAAAATCCTTGACAGAAGCGGCCTTATTCTCGATATTTTCGCCACCCGCGCTCGAACCAGCGAGGCGAAAATTCAAGTCGAACTGGCACAGTTGGAGTATCTCAAACCGCGTCTTTCCGGTATGTGGGAGCATCTTTCGCGACAATACGGCGGAAGTATCGGCGCGAGAGGTCCCGGCGAAACTCAGCTCGAAACAGACCGCAGAGTTATTGACAGGCGAATATCGAAGCTAAAGGACAAACTTGCCAAAGTCGAAAGCCAAAGACTAACTCGACGCAAATCCCGGGGCAACGAATTCCGCGTATCACTACTCGGATACACGAATGCCGGAAAATCAACTCTGCTAAATGCTCTGACTCATTCTAAAGCTCACGCCGAGGACAAACTTTTCGCAACTCTCGATCCGAGAACTCGCGTTTTCAGAGATCCATGGGGGCATAAAATACTCTTTACGGATACAGTAGGCTTCATTCGAAAATTGCCCCATGATCTCGTCGAGAGTTTCAAAAGCACCCTTGCAGAATCTGTAGAATCGGATCTAATTCTAATAGTCGCCGATGCCGGACATCAGGCTCTAAAAGACCATTTGAAGATTGTCGAAACAGAGCTTAGAAGATTAGAAATAGCTGACAAACAAAAACTCCTCGTGCTGAATAAAATCGACACCATCGACGACTTCGCTCGCCTCGATCTCGAAAGGGAATATTCAGACGCTGTCATGATAAGCGCTCTACAGACCGACGGTATCGACAAACTTCTCGAAAAAATCCTCGGAATAGCCGGAGAGGCAGTGTCAAGCTATCTCGTTGATAACGAATAAGTTATATTCAAACATGAAACTATAAAAAACTGGGAAAGTAAACAGGAAAATGCTCAAAATGTCCTTTGGTGGAGCATTCAATTTGATTATATTGCCCGCGTAATGAAGATACTGATTCTGACATGCGAGGGATTCCTCACCGGTGCTACACGCTCGACTTCTCTTCTGGCAAAAGGTCTTGCGGAGAAGGGGCATCGGGTCATTGTCGGTTGTCCCGACGGTGCACTTCTCGGCGAAATCCTGAAGGATAGTTCCGCAGAGGTCTTTCCCATAGCCTTTCGGAGTAAACTCGATTTCAAGTCTATAGCCGCCATCCGAGATATCGCTCGACGGGAAGGAATTCAGATAATCAACGCCCAGTCCAGCTCAGACAGGTATTTGTCCATCTTCGCGAAGAAGTTTTATCATCTGCCCGCCCATGTAATACACACCCGGCGGCAGAGGTCTTTGAGCATGGGCGGCGCACTTCAGCGGAAATTCTACGTTCGAGGGACATCGAAAATAGTCGTCGTCAGCGACCAGCTGAAAGCTCATTTCGTCGAGAATGGTTATCCGGCCGATCATATTCATGTCATCTACAACGGCCTATCGCGGGATTTTTTTGCCCAAGCCGATCCTTCACGCACAAAGCATCTTCGGGACATGTTCGGTATTGAGCATGGGGATAGGGTAATCGGGTGTATTTCCCGGCTCAAAAACCAGGAACAATTAGTCCGTGCCGCAAAGTTTTTGCCCGAAGATATCAGGTTATTTTTCGCGGGCATAGAGAAGGGATTTTTCGACAAGCTCGCCAGGGAAATTCACTTGAAGAACCAGATAATTTATGCCGGCGTCGTTCCCATCGACGATGTTGTCAACTATTACAGCCTTCTCGATGTCTTCGTCCTGCCATCGACCATGGACGGTTTCGGCCTCGTTCTGGTGGAGGCTATGGGCATGGGCGTTCCCGTAGTTGCAACCCGAAGTTTCGGAATAATCGATGTCCTCGATAATGAGGGAAACGGCCTCATGTTCGATGACGGAGACATCGAAGGCCTTGCAGAGCGTATTCAGCGAGTTTTATCCGATGATGAACTGCGGGGAAGACTTATCGAAAATGGTCTGAAAGCGGCTTTGGAGCGGTTTACAATCGAAAAGACCGTCGAAAATTACGAGGGATTCTTCGAAAGTTTAATTGGCAAGGTTTGATCCAGGTTTCGCAGAGGCATTAATAACGGGCTTCACGCATAACTTGTCCAGGTGTTAATTGACGGTAACAACGCCGGTTATCGATGTAGCCGTAAACTTCTACGCGGCGCACAGTCATTTCAGGATTAAATGGAACGCCGTCTTTGCGTAAGGCGGAGCATTTTACCCAAGATGTCTCGTTCCCGCCCGGAATAAAGCCTACGTTGCAGGTGTATCCCTGTGAAAACCTCGACCCATTAATGTCGATTACCACCTCGCGAATACCGAACTCATGGGGATTTTGAATCAGGAACCCCGAACCGTCACGCGTATTTTGTGCATAAACACGAAGACTCACAACTTTGGGCATAAAACCAACCTTTGGTATCCAAATTCCCATAAGAATAAGCCCAAAAACCATTGCCGCTATTAGGAGGATATAGCCGAATATTTCTAAAATTGGATTACGATTCTCCATGTTCCGCTCCCTTTTCTGATGTCGATGATACAGATATTTAGAACGGAATTCAAGTAAAAATATCGGCGATGAATATTGAACTAATTAGAAGTTCAACTCGAAAGGGTGGAGGTTTTCCCTGTGTTTTGACCTTTTCATTCTCCTTCTTATTAAAAAAAAGTTAGTGTAATGGATTCAATTCGAAGGTAACAACAATGATTTCTAAAGCATATTGAATCTAATTGAGAGGTTGTCAGCTGTTTCCCATGGACCCAACGTTTTTATCATCGACATTTTGCGATTAAACACAAGAATCTTGCCGCAATCCTCAATCATAAATCAAAATCATCACTTCAAACATTCGAAGGACTGCACGAGCAGTTGCAACTCCCTGTATTCCTCGTCCGAACCTGGGCGTTTGGAACTGCCCCCCGCCTCGATCACCTCACCCGACAACCGTATGTCGCCTCCGCAAACGATTTCCTCGGCGGAATAGACCACTATCTGCCCGCCGCTTTCGATGTCGATGTAGTAGAAATAGGGGTATGCCTCGTGCATCCCCACCAGATGTTGCCAGGGCGTTCTTGAAATCTGCCCGACGATTTCGACCGCGTCGCCGGGTGTCCATCCGCCGGAATTAACTTTCGCCATTTCGTCGCCTCCCGCGCAGGACAGCGCGACCAGGATTGGTATTATCGTCAAAAAAGAGTATTTCATATTATCACCATATTAATTCCTGCCATTTCGACTTCTGTATTCCTGTCATTTCGAGCTTGCGCTTGCGTCCGTAGGGCCGAGAAATCTCCCACTGCAATTAACGAGATTTCTCGTCGGGCAAAGCCCTCGCTCGAAATGACAGGGTGTAGAGTGTCTTTCGACCTTAGCGGAGAAATCTCCTCGCATTATTGTCATTTCGACCTCAGTGGAGAAATCTCCCATTGCAATCAACGAGATTTCTCGTCGCTACGTTTCCTTCGAAATGACACGGTTCATAAAACTTTTCATTTATAACTCTCCAATTCCTCCGCCAGCGCGCGATACCAGGCTTTCACTTCCTCGAATTTCTCCGCTAATTCGCTGAATTCGGATATCAGCATCAGGCGCTTGAGCCGGTCGTTGACATCTTTCGGGTAGGCGCGATAGGCGTAGCGGAGGCCGAAATCGTATTGGGCGGGGCGGTATTTCAGATTCAACATCGTGGCCAGCCGCCGCTGGATGAGGCCGTGATAATTGGTCATGGCGTCGATCCAGTTGGCGCGGAGTATCTGCTTCTCGGTCTCGATAGCGGTCAGGTCGAAGGTGGCCAGGCTCATTATATATGCACGTTTGCAAGCGGTCGCTAACTCCTCCGGGTCGGAGCGGGTGGGCACTATCACGCCCTCCCGGTCGAACCATACCACCGCCTCGCCGTGGCGGTCGGTCTCCAGGAATTGGTTTTCCGCGGATCGTTTCATCACCACCAGGTCGAAATAGAAGGGCGGGGGAGGGTCCTGCAGGATATAGAAGGCCTGCGAATGGCCGTGCCAGGTCGGTTCCGGCAAGCGGAACTTATTTGCGATCCCGCAATGTTCGGTCAGATAACCCTCGATTGCCTCGAACACCGATTCCACCGCGTCGTCCTCGCAGATTATCGCCAGGTCGAGATCGGAATACTGGTCGAGATAACCGGTAGCCGCGGAACCGCCCTCCCATACCGCGATGATGTCGGGATTTGCCTGCAAAAACGCTTTTAGTGCGTTGTCGAAATGTTTTTTGTCATATTTCATAATAATCACCTCATCTACAAAATAATTTTAAA
>Ga0272444_10000069_pt1 | contig 136893 bp, 126 predicted proteins | sample SSMForm13_FD_201033 | JGI IMG/M metagenome (GOLD analysis project Ga0272444, IMG submission 201033) | Marine sediment archaeal communities from Little Sippewissett salt marsh, Falmouth, MA, United States - SSM-Form-13 | ecosystem: Environmental > Aquatic > Marine > Wetlands > Sediment ...
CAGATTCAGTACTTACAAACAACATGCGGCGTTCCGGCCGTCGGCCACCCCCTTATTTCAGGTGGGCTCCTAATGTAGCCCTACACCTCGTCATCTCCAAATGTTTTTTGCAAAAAAATCAAAAAAAAGCCCCGGCTCGTCAATGACGACCGGGGCGTACCTGGAACACTACTGGAACCACGAACGAATCAGCCTTGATAATCAGCCTCTCCGCCAGTATGCTCTACATGAAACGAAGGAGAGTCGCGCTCGAGAGTAAGCTGCCTCGCACCCTGGTGATACTCCTTGGCAGCTGCTACGAACCCTTTGAATATCGGATGTACACTGTGCACTCTGGACTTGTATTCTGGATGAAACTGTACCGCGACAAACCACCTGTGATCGCGAATCTCGATAATCTCTACCAGGTCACCGTTAGGCGACGTTCCCGAGAAAACCATACCGTTCTCTTCAAAAAGCTTCCTATACTCATTATTGAACTCATAGCGATGCCTGTGGCGCTCGTTGATAAGGAACTTCCCATAGGAGGCATGCGCCCTGGTTCCTTCCTTGAGTATGCAGGGATAGCTGCCGAGGCGCATTGTCCCACCCTTCTCCTTAACTTTCTTCTGATGCTCCATCAGGTCAATGACTGGCTGACGGCAACGTTTGCTGAACTCTGTAGAATTAGCTTCGGTAAGGCCGCATACGTTCCGAGCAAACTCGATCGATGCGCACTGCATGCCGAGGCAGATCCCCAGGAATGGAATATTGTTTTCCCTTGCATACTGCACAAAGCTGATCTTTCCCTCAATACCCCGGTCCCCGAAACCCGGAGCCACAAGAATCCCATGCACACCCTCCATGACAGCAGCTATATCACCCTCATTCTCCTCTGCATCTTCTGCCCGGACAAGGCGGATATTTACCTTGACGTTATTTGCCGCACCTGCATGAACAAACGATTCGAGAATCGACTTGTAAGCATCAGGGTACTCCGTGTATTTACCACAGATAGCGATGGTCACCTCGCCATCTGCCGGATTCCTCACCTTGTTGGTAAACTCCTTCCAGTATGCCAGGTCAGGATCGCTGAATTTCTTGACACCGAGCTTCTTCATCACCCGGATATCGAGCTGCTCCTGCAAAAGCATCAGGGGAACATCGTAAATTGTCGCACAGTCACTCAAGCCAACCACATCGAGTTCATGCACGTTGCAGAAATGGCCGACCTTGTTCTTGACATCCCTGGACAGTGGCAGCTCGCTACGGCAGACCAGGATATCAGGCTGGATACCTGTCTCCAGTAACATTTTCACGCTATGCTGGGTAGGCTTGGTTTTCAGCTCACTTGCCGCCTTGAGATACGGTACAAGCGTCAGGTGGATATTGAGTACGTTACGTGATCCCAGGTCCAGCTTCATCTGGCGCATTGCCTCGAGAAACGGCAGCGATTCTATATCGCCTATCGTCCCCCCGATCTCGGTGATCAGGATATCGAGGTTGCCGTTCTTTGCCAGCTCGCCCATCCGATCCTTGATCTCATCGATAACGTGCGGAACCACCTGTACCGTGCCTCCGAGGTAATCCCCCTGGCGCTCCTTGTCAAGTACAGACTTGTAGACCCGCCCCATGGTGAGGTTCGAAGCCTGTGAGGTCGGCTCGTCGAGAAATCGTTCGTAATGACCGAGATCGAGATCTGTTTCTGCGCCATCATCCGTCACATAGACCTCTCCATGCTGGTAGGGAGACATGGTCCCGGGATCAACATTGATGTACGGATCGTATTTCTGTATAGCCACCCGCAGCCCCCTTGATTTCAAGAGCAGGCCAAGCGAAGCGGAAAGAATCCCCTTGCCAAGTGATGAAACGACTCCTCCGGTAACAAAAATGTGCTTTACGTTTTTTGGGCGTGCCATATTGACGAATATGTTGTTAAATCCTAGCGTTTACATTGTTACGCCTTTCAGTGACATCACGCTACAGTGTCGTATGCGTACCATCACAGAAAGGAAGTTTTTTTGACTGTCCACAGCCGCATACAGCAACTGTTTTCGGCTCGTCTATCTCCACTTTGTAGGGGTGCTTGCCTGTCCCCTTGTGCGAACCATCGCAATAAGGGAGGTTGCCCGACAGGCCACAGGCACAATAATATTTTACTCCGGGCTCTTCCTTGCAGATGTACGGCTGTTTTCTCTGTTCCATTCCCCCTCCTGAAACTGGTTTTATATCAGTTGCACTACGGCTTATGCGCCGCCCTCGTTAAAAAGATCGATCTGGTCTTCAGGACCCTCTGCATCTCCGGCCTCATCGCTCTTCGGTACCCGGGCAGTAGCGGAAATCTTGTCGCCCGACATCAGACGTATAAGGCGAACCCCCGAGGTATTGCGACCGGTAAGACGGATATTTGCCACATGCTGGCGGTTAACAATCCCGTTTGCCGTTATAATAATGAGGTCATCGCCGTCATTGACATCGAGAAGTCCCACCAGGTTACCTACCTTTTCGTGGGCCTTGAGCGTGATGACGCCCCTGGCTCCCCTTCGGGTAAGACGGTAATCCTCCACCTTGCTACGCTTACCAAAGCCATTATCTGTAACTGCCAGAAGGGACGTATCGGGCCGCTTTGAGGTCACCATTGAAATACAGAGTTCTCCTTCATCGAGGCTTATTCCCTTGACGCCCATGGCAGTACGCCCCATAGGCCTGACATCCTTTTCAGCGAACCTGACAGCAAAACCTGAATTCTTAGCCATGATAATATCGTGCTCTCCATCGGTAAGACGTGCCTCAATCAGCTCGTCTCCCTGCTCAATGGAAATAGCCGCTATACCGCTTCTGCGTGGTCGCGAAAATGCCTCGAGTTCCGTTTTCTTGACAAGTCCCCCGGCTGTAGCCATAACGATGTAGTGGGGATCCTCAAAGTTACGGACATTGATGTACGCCCTGATGTGTTCATCTGGCTGCAATTCCATGATGTTTGCCAGGGAACGCCCTCTTGCTGCGCGCCCAGCCTCCGGCACCTCGTAGACTTTCAGCCAGTAACAGCGCCCCTTGCTGGTAAAGAACAGGATATAGTTATGCGTTGAAGCAACAAACATATGCTCGACAAAATCATCCTGCTTTGCCTGGGCACCGGTCACACCTTTTCCGCCTCGGGCCTGTCGCCGATAACCGGAAACCGGGTAGCGCTTTATGAAACCGTCATGCGTAACGGTAATGACTACATCTTCCTGGGCAATCATATCTTCTATGGTAAACTCCCCTTCCTGGGGCACGATCTCCGTCCGGCGTTCGTCACCATACACCTCGCGAACCTTGAGCAGGCCTTCGCGGATAATCTCCATCTGCTTTGCCGGATTGGCGAGAATGAAGCGCAGCTCCTCAATAAGAGCAAGGGTCTCCTTGTAGTCGTTCTCGATTTTCTCGCGCTCCATCCCGGTAAGACGCTGGAGACGCATCTCGAGGATAGCCTTGGCCTGCATCTCGGTCAAGCCGAACTTTTCTATGAGACTCTCCTGTGCCGTAGCGGCATTGGGTGACTGGCGAATAGTTGCAATCACCTCGTCGAGATTGTCGAGGCAGATCTTGAGGCCCTCGAGGATATGCGCCTTCTTCTCGGCCGATGCAAGCTCGAACCGGGTGCGGCGAAGCACGATCTCGTTACGATGGGCAATGTAGGCCTGCATCATCTCCTTCAGGGTCAGGACCTTCGGAACACCGTCAACAAGTGCGAGCAGGATAACACCAAAGGTATCCTGCATCGGCGTGTGTTTGTAGAGGTGGTTCATAACCACCTTGGCCACGGCATCACGCTTGAGCTCAATCACGAGCCGCATGCCATCACGATCCGACTCGTCACGGATATCGGCAATCCCCTCGATCTTTTTCTGATGGACAAGTTCTACAATCTTCTCGATCAGCCGCACCTTATTGACCTGGTAAGGCAGCTCGGTCACGACAATCGACTCACGACCGTTCTTCTGTGTCACCTCAACCTGGGCACGAGCCCGGATGACAACCCTCCCACGCCCGGTACGATAGGCCTGCTTGACGCCTTCATACCCGTAGATAATACCTCCGGTCGGGAAATCTGGAGCAGTAATGTGGGTCATGATCTCTTCGACGTCGATCTCGGGATTCTCGATCAGCGCTATAAGCCCGCTTACTACTTCGTTGAGGTTGTGGGGAGGAATGTTTGTGGCCATACCAACAGCAATACCCGAGGCTCCGTTGACAAGCATGTTCGGCATGGCTGACGGAAGCACGGTCGGCTCTTCAAGGGAGTCGTCAAAGTTGAGTGCTGTATCGACGGTCTCTTTTTCAAGATCCTTGAGCATCTCGCTTGCAATGCTCTTCATCCTCACCTCGGTATACCTCATTGCCGCCGGCGAGTCACCGTCGATAGAACCAAAGTTCCCCTGCCCATCAATCAGCGGATAGCGCAGGGAAAAGTCCTGCACCATTCGCACAAGGCTGTCGTATACGGCGCTATCGCCATGGGGATGGAACTTACCAAGCACCTCACCGACAACACGGGCGGATTTCTTGTAAGGCTTGCCTGCCTGTAGTCCAAGCTCATGCATGCCGTACAGCACCCTTCGATGTACCGGCTTCAGACCGTCACGCACATCCGGCAGTGCACGGCTTACAATAACCGACATGGAATAATCGAGGTATGAATCCTTCATCTCCTCTTCAATACTGACCGGCAGAATCTTATCGCGCTGCATGAATTATCGACTTAACTGATATGAAATGACAAGTAGCGGGCTCCGATAATGTATGAAATACCCGCCTAAACTGAAAAATGACCTCTGCCAGGCCGCTACTCTTCCCGGGGAGGCTCCACCTCGGTAACCTGTGCATCCGCCCAGAGTGACTCAAGGTCGTAAAAACGACGTTCATCAGGCATAAAGACATGCACAACCACGTCAAAATAATCTATAAGCACCCAGTGCAGCGAATCCCCGCCCTCGACATGCAGCGGGCGCTCGTCCTCCTTCTTCAGCTCTTCAACAACATGCTGGTATGAAGCCTCTGCCTTTCTTTCCGAATCGGCAGTAGCTATCACGAAAAAGCTGGTTGCACTGGTAAGCTTATGCACGTCGAGAATCCTGACATCCTCGCATTTTTTCTCCAGCAGCAACTCGGCAGCCTTCTGGGCAAGCATCCGGCTTACTGCCAGGGTATGATCGCCTCTCACGACGTCCTCGGTCATATCTCTCCGTTTTTCATCTCGTTATGAATTCTATCACTGCATAGTCCACCCCGCAGGAACTGGACACATCAGAAAAATATAGTAATGCTCAAGGCTTTTTCCCCCCATGGGGCATAAAGTTTTGGTGATACTCCGGAACAACATCCGGCAAGGCTGGCCATCGGCCACCCTGGAGAACCTCTTCTGCATACTGCAGGAGCGAACTTGCTGTAAAGAACTCTGCGTCATGAGCAGCGCTCCCTGATGTTCTGCACAGCTCGAGAACTCCATCCAGCTCCCGCCCGACAACAACAGGAGCATGGTCAGCCTGCGACAGCACAGCTCCGAGCTGCTCTACCGAAGCAAAGCGTACATCCTGCTGAAAAAGTGCGGACATGCCGGTTTGGGGAGGAATAACACAAAAGTAATATTCCCCTTTCCGTGCAGGAATCAGCGGCACGATCGTCCGGCCGGGAAATTTTTCCATGGCAGCCCCGCCAAGGGCTCCGATGGTCGATACCGGTAGCAGGGGAATCCCCAGACCAAAGGCTAGCCCCTTGGCAGTTGCCATACCGATTCGAAGCGCTGTAAATGAGCCGGGCCCTGAAGAGATTGCCAGGGCCTCGAGCCTGTCGTTTTCCAGACCGGCAAGTTCGAGCACCTCCCCGATAAGGGGAACAATGGACTCTGCCGCTTTCTGCCAGCCGTCGGCCTGACGTTCAACAACGCGTCCGTCAGCACTGACAGCAACGCTTATAATTTTATGGGTGCACTCTATGGCAAGTATGACGCTCATGCTCGCGTGTCGATCACAATTCTCCTCTGGTTTTCTCCTGCGGACTCAATAAACACATTTCCGGTATCAGGAGGAAACGCTTCAGGAAATTTATCCCCCCACTCGACAATGGAAATAAATGGACCGTAAAGATACTCGTAAAAGCCAATGGCATCGAGTTCTGCAGGCGATGCTATACGGTACAGGTCGAAATGATGCAGCTCCACTGGTTGAGAGGAAAACGAACCTTCATAGATATTGAACAGTGAAAATGTCGGGCTGGAGAGCTGCGCTTCGCAATTGAATACCTGGGCAATCCCCCGCATGAACTCCGTCTTGCCTGCGCCCAGATCCCCGTTGAGACAGACAACATCCCCCGGCCTGAGGCTGCAGGCAAACTGCCGTGCAAGCTCCCGTGTTTCCTCAACCGAGGAAGACAAATACTCCTTGTGCATTATCACCTGCCATTCTGCTGGTTACATTCCATCGACGCAATATCGTCACCAATGTAGTCAATTAGAGGCAATTAACGACTACCGGACACCTGTAACGGCACTCTTGTATGTTCATAACTCATGAAACAGAAGCCCGGTCATGATTTTCGGATAAAAGAACGTGGATTTCTGCGGCATGACCTCACCTGCTGCAGCTATATCCATAACCTGACGGACTGTCGTAGGCTTGACAATGAAGCCGACCTGGATATCCCCGCGGCTGACCGCCTCGAACACCTCATGATCTTGTTCAGTATACACCAGGTTGGCCTGCTCACGCATCGCTTCAGGGGAAATCCCGAGCATACGGTGCAGCACGAGTTCATGCAGCACGACGACATCCAGCTGCTGCAACGGGGCTGGCACCGGACCATTGAGCATCGATTCAGGCAATCCCTTCAGGCTGATACCGAAAATCCCCCTCGAGGTCACCATCCCAAACGCATGACGCGATGCATGGGCATCGAGCCAGACATGCAACTCCTCCCTGTCATGAAGCTGATGTAAGGAAAAATCGACGCCAAGCCGTTCCATGAACACTTCCTGATCAAACCCTTGGAGGCCATGCACCATCCGGTGCAACGGGAAGATCAGGAGTCCCTCATCATATGTATTCGCAAGGTAGGTCAGGATAAAATTATAGGGTTCCTGGCCCGTGTGACCGGGATTTTCCGATGCCCTCAACGTGCGGTAAGCTACGCCTGTCTCATAGCGGTGATGACCATCAGCGATATACACCTTCCTCTCGAGCACTACTTGCTGCACCCGGGCAATCAACTCCCGGTCAGTAATCTTCCACATCCTGTTGCGCACCCCATGGAACTCCTCATCCACAACAGGCTCGTTTTCAGCAACGAACCGGTTGATGAGCCTGTCTGCCTCGAGCTCTTCATCCGCATAGAGACCGAAAATACTACTGATATTCACCCCCGTCTCCCTGAAAAGGTTCAGACGATCCGCCTTCGGGCCGGACAATGTCCGTTCATGCGGCAGCACCTGCGCCTCACTGAACTCATAGAGCCTTAGAGCACAGAAAAACCCCTTGCGGGTATGCTCTTCCCCCCCAGGATCCGTGTAGGTCTGGAAGCAGGGGTAGATTGCCGGTTCTTCATCCCTGGCGAGGACACCGGACTGGAACCACAGCGCAATCCTCTCGGCTGCAGCCTTGTAAGGATCCTGCTCCATCGGCAGCTCCAAGCGCACTGCATTGTATGGAGACACCTCATAGAGCTCGCGCTGAAGTGCCGGGGAAATAACATCGTAGGGAGGACAGACAAGCCTGGCCTTGCCGGCCGTGGCACCCTTGCTGTACCGCAGTGCCCTGAAAGGCTGAATCTCGGGCATATCTCTTCTCCTGGTAAATAGTTACGAGTCTACTGCAGCGCTGACGCTGCCCCTGAAATCCAGAAATCATCATACCCTTCACGGGTAAGCACCTGTATCTCTCCCTTCCGGCAAAGCTCAAGCACAGCAAGAAACGTAACGACCAGCACAAGCTGCTCCCCTGTTCCGGCAAGTAGCGTGCGGAAGGAGACCTGCACCTGCCGCGACAACCACCCCATGATAAACGAGCACTGTTCCTCAATGGTAACCGGCGCCTCACGCACATTCTGGATCCTGGGCTTCGGCATGGCATCCATAGCGACCTTGTAGGCCATGATCAAACCGTAAAGGGTTGGACGCAGTGATGGCTCCTGCATCTCATCACGAATCTCAGGCTCGACAGTATCGCTCATACCTCTGCCATAGACCTCTCTCCTTCGCTCTTCGAGGGGACGAAGCTTCATGGCTCCTTCCTTGATGCGCTTGTACTCGAGCAGGCGTTCAACAAGCTCTGTACGGGGATCGAACTCATCGGCATCGCCATCCTCGGGAAGCTCCCTGGGCAGAAGCATTTTCACCTTGATACCCATCAGTAACGACGCCATGTAAATGAACTCCGCCGCCACCTCCAGGTTGAGGCTCTGCATTGCGTCAATATATGCTATGAAATCAGAGGTAATACGTGCGATAGGGATATCGTAGATATCAAGCTCGTCGCGCTTGATAAAAAATAGCAGGAGGTCCAGGGGACCCTCGAATTCCTCCAGGCTGATGCGAAACATGAAACAGGGTTTAGCGCCATCCGTTGTCCACACACTATGGAAAAATAGGAAATAGTGTCGTATAATAAAATATGAGCAAAATATGTCGACTACTTATGCTGCTGATGGCGCTCCATCAGCTCCCCCTGCATGCCTCAACCGCTGATGCAAGAAAGCACCTTGCCTCAGCATATGATCTTCACCGCCAGGGAAAGGCACGCGAGGCAATCACCCGCTACACCCAGGCTATAGCCGAAGACACTGGGTGCATAGAAGCCTACCAGATGAGAGCGGCTGCTTCTCATAAACTGGGTGAGCTTAACCAAGCCGTAGCTGACTACACCAAAGTCATCGAGCTTGGAGACGCCTATTTCAAGGCTGCCGGGCATTTCAACCGGGGAACAGCATATTTCGACAAGGGAAAGTATCAGCAAGCAATAGAAGACTTTACCGAAGCAATCTCCCTCGATAAAAAAATGACCAGTGCTTACGTTCATCGTGCGATAGCCCGTAGCAGATCTGGTGATCGCAGCGGTATGCTTGAAGACCTCAGGGAAGCCTCCAGCCGGGGAGACCTGGAGGCAAGAGCGCTGCTCAATGGAAACGTCAGATAGCTGAACCTCCGCGCTCCTTTGTCCTGATCCGGACACATTCATCCAGGGGGGTCACGAATATCTTGCCATCTCCGATCTCTCCTTCACCATGGCGCGCAGATTCAACAATCGCATCTATAGCCGGCTCGACGAAGGCCTCGTTGACGGCTATTTCCAGTTTAATTTTAGGCAGGAGGTTCGGGGCAATGCGACGCCCCCTGTAGATATCGATATCCTCCTGACGTCCATGGCCCGATATCCTGCTAACGGAAATACGGGTGATATCTGCCTGAATCAGGGCCTCACGAACATTATCCAGCCGGTCTTCCTGTATAATCGCTGTAATGAGCTTCATTGTCACATCGTTAGTTTGGGTTGATGAGGCCGTAGCCATGCTCGCCGTGGAGGCTGTGATCCATTCCGGACATTTCACCGGCATCACCAAGCCTGAAGCCAACGGTTTTCTCCGTAATAACCAGCAACAAGAGTGTAACAACTCCCGCGTAAGCCACCGTCACAAGAACGGCTGCCGCCTGTATTCCCAGCTGCTGCCACACCGTCCAGCTACCACCGGCAGCAACGACAGCTTCAGCCATCCAGCTCTCGCGAATAAAGAATACGAGCACCAGGGCCCCTACAATACCGCCCACACCATGGATGCCGAATGCATCGAGGCTATCATCGTATCCCATCCTGTTCTTGAGCTGGATAGCAAGAAAACAGACAAGTGCAGATACCGCACCGATAATAATCGCCCCGCCCGGCAGCACGACTCCTGCCGCCGGCGTTATCGCCACAAGTCCTGAAATAATACCCGAAACCATTCCCAGGCTTGTCGCCTTGTTATAGAGTACAGCTTCAATGATTATCCAGGCAAAAGCTCCAGAAGCTGCAGCAATCTGCGTGACAGTAAGGGCCCTTGCCGTATCCAGATCGCTGGCAACAGCGCTCCCGGCATTAAAACCGAACCACCCTACCCAGAGAAGACCAGCACCTATCAGCGTCATCACCAGGTTGTTGGGATGCATCACATTACGAGGATATCCCCTCCTGGCACCAAGGTAGAGCGCGGCTACCAGGGCACTTATACCTGACGAGATATGCACCACGGTACCACCTGCGAAATCAATGGCACCTGCAGGGCCCATATTGAAGAGAAAGCCATCTTCAGCCCACACCCAATGGCATATAGGACTATAGATAAAAACGCTCCATAGAGCTATAAAGAGTACATACCCCCGGAAACTCACCCGCTCTGCAATAGCCCCGGCAATCAGCGCAGGCGCAATGATCGCGAACTTCCCCTGGAACATGGCAAAAACATACTCGGGAATACCAGCATCAGTGATAGCATCATCGATGCCTTTCAAAAGCACGTAATCCGGATTCCACCCAATAAAACCGCCAAACAGCCCATCACCAAAACTCAGCGCATAGCCGATCGTAGGCCAGAGCACACCTATAACTACCATGGCAGCAAAACTGTGCATCATGGTCCCAAGCACATTTTTCGTTCGCACCAAGCCGCCATAAAACATCGCCAGGCCGGGCACCATGAGCAGTACAAGGGTTGTTGCCGTCAGCATCCAGGCAGTTGTTCCCGAATCAGTTGCATGCTCAGCCGCCACTGCATCAGGAGCACAGAGGCCTATAGAAAGGAACAAAAGAAGCCCCCAATAACGAGTCTGTCTCATATCCTGTTTTTTAGCCAGTTACCATTAACTTAATTTTTAAAACAACAGACCTTATTAACTAAAAAATATTAAACAGAACAAGCGCTAGATTGTAACTTTTTACCCAAACACCCTTTAATTACACCAATTACGTCAAAACCACCACTCTGCACAAGGTATAGACATTTCAGTAAATATATTTCACTCCTGAAACATTTTCTTTTTGAAAACTGACCAGCATAAGAGTAAATTGGGTTGAATTAGTCAATGGTTGACTGATCGCTATCAGGTAATTTGTGCTTTTGGTTATCTGACTGCGTCTCTTTTCCTATCAAAGCACATGTTTCAAGAGACGAACATGAACATTTACATTGGCAACCTGCCATACAGCATCACCGAAGACGAACTTCGCGATACGTTTTCCGAATTCGGTCAGGTAGACAGCGCAAACATTATCATTGACAAATTCTCAGGCCGCTCAAAAGGCTTCGGCTTCGTCGAAATGCCTAATGATGACGATGCAGAAAAGGCCATCGATGCACTCAACGATACAGACCTCAATGGCCGCACCATCAAGGTGAACCAGGCCAGGCCGCGTGAAGAACGCCCTATGCGCAGGGAGCGCTATTAATCCAGAAGTACTTTCATGGATACAACGGCTGCCGGTCTATGACCAGGCAGCTTTTTTTGTATCAGATTTTACGCCCGATCAGGTCTGCCAGTGCCCCGGAAAGCTCAGGCCATCCGAATGCGAACCCCATACCCTGCAACGCTTCAGGCACAACCTTCTGTCCCTTGACCGCATAGTCTGCCCCTTCTCCCATCAAGAGTTGCACCGCAGCCTTCGGCACAGGCAGAAGTGATGGACGCCCCATGACCTGCCCAAGGGTTCTTGCAAAATCCCGCATGGTAACAGGCGTAGGAGAAACAAGGTTCAGGGGACCCTTGATACCATCATCCTCTATAGCACGAAGAATAACCGCCACCTCATCGTCAAGGTGTATCCATGAAATGCACTGCTCTCCACTCCCGACAGGACCGCCTATAAAAAAGCTGAATGGCCCGAGCAGCTTCTCCAGCATCCCTCCTCTTGTAGAAAGCACGATACCTGTACGCAGTATGACAAGGCGAACCGACGCATCCACCCGAAGCGCCTCCTGCTCCCAGTCATGACATATCTTCGCAAGAAAATCGTTTCCGGCAGGAGCTGTTTCGGTGAGCGGCGGCGTGTCGGTGCACCTCTCGAACGACCCGTAATACCCTATCGCAGAAGAGGAGATGAACACACCGGGCTTACGCTTTGCAGCATTAATAGCATCCACCAGGTTGCGGGTACCGTCGATGCGGGAACTGTAGCAGGAAGCTTTATGCTCCTCGGTCCACCGCTCCTCGAGTAACGGCTTGCCGGCCATATGAATCACAGCCTTTGCCCCATCTATGTACCCCTTCCAATCACCATCAGCACTGCCAGGCTGCCATTTCACATAGGCTTCGGCGCCAGGAAGGGTGGATTCAGCGCGCTCCGGTGAACGCGAAAAGACGACCACGGCATGGCCCTCTGCCATAAGCCGTTCAGCTATAACGGAACCAATAACACCTGTCGCGCCGGTAATGACAATATGATTTTCCATAGAGAACTCCCTTGATGCTGGTTATGTGACTCAACTGAACCTGCATCAAGGGATAATAATTCCCGTAAGCTCGCGGAACTTACTCCACCGTTACGGACTTGGCGAGGTTTCTCGGACGATCCACATTACATCCCCTCAAGGTGGCGATATGGTAGGAGAGCATCTGCAAGGGAATAACGTTCAGAAGCGGCGTCACGGGAGCAGCTGCCGAAGGTATGTAGATCACATGATCAGCAAGGCGTGCAATCTCTTCGTCTCCCTCGCTGGCAACAGCGATAACCCTCCCCTTGCGACTCCTGACCTCTTCGACATTGCTGAGGATCTTGCCATGAGTAGCATCCTTCGGCGCAATGAATACCACAGGCATATCCTCATCGATCAGGGCGATCGGCCCATGCTTCATTTCGGCAGCCGGGTACCCTTCAGCATGAATATAGGATATCTCCTTCAGCTTCAGGGCTCCCTCAAGGGCAACAGGGAAATTGTAGCCTCGCCCGAGATAGAGACAATTTCGGGAACCGACATATTCGCGGGCGATCTCCAGTATCTGGTCGTTAAGTTCCAGAATACGGCTGACTTTTTCAGGCACTTCACCCAGCTCCCTGAGGTAGAGCGAAATATCATGCAGGGAAAGTGAGCGATCTTTACCGAGCACAAGGGAAAGCAGGTACAACACGATGACCTGCGCAGTAAACGCCTTGGTCGAAGCCACCCCGATTTCCGGTCCTGCATGAGTATACATACCGCAGTGCGTTTCCCTTGCAATAGTCGATCCGACAACGTTACAGATACCGACGACCAAAGCCCCCTTCTCCTTGGCCAGCCTCAGGGCAGCAAGCGTATCTGCGGTTTCACCGGACTGTGAAATGACGATCACCACGTCATGCTCGTCAAGGATAGGGTTACGATATCGGAATTCAGACGCATAATCGACCTCAACAGGAATCCGGGCGAACTCTTCCAGCAGATATTCACCGATAAGACCGGCATGCCAACTGGTACCGCATGCGCAGATCACTATCCTACGAGCATTCCGGATCCTGTCGAGGTAATCCTCGATACCCCCAAGCCTGACGAAACCATCCTCATGGCGAACCCTGCCGCGCATAACCTCCTGCATCGTAACCGGCTGCTCGAATATCTCCTTGAGCATAAAATGCTCGAACCCGCCTTTCTCTATCTCTTCAAGGTCAAAATCAAGCTCTGTCACGGATTTTTCCCTGGCCTCGTTACCCACGGTCTTCACATGATAACCATCCCGTGTCACCACCGCCATCTCACCGTCTGAAAGGTAGACCACTTTCTTGGTATGCTCTACAATGGGCGCCGCATCCGAGGCAATGAAAAATTCTCCATCACCCAGCCCGATAACCAACGGGCTTCCCTTGCGAGCCACGACAATCCTCTGGGGATCCCTGTCTGAAATCACGCAGATACCATAGGCCCCGTCAACATGACGCAACGCCTTGCGCACCGCATCTTCCATTGTAAGTTCCGGATGGGAAGACCAGATACTGTCTATCAGGTGAACAAGCACCTCGGAATCGGTATCGCTCGCGAACTCGAACCCCTGGGAACGCAGCTCAGTTCTGAGGGCCGAGTAGTTCTCTATAATCCCATTATGAATAAGGGCGATACTGCCATCCCTGCTTGTATGGGGATGCGAGTTCCTGTCACTCGGGTCGCCATGAGTAGCCCATCGCGTATGACCTATCCCCATGGTAGCGCCACCAAGCGACCAGGTTGATGCCTTCATCGCCTCTTCAAGGGCACCGACGCTTCCCTTCTGCTTGAACACGCCAACCCTGCCGTTACCAACCGCAATGCCGGCCGAATCGTAACCACGATACTCCAGCCGTTTCAGCCCTCTAAGAAGGAGAGGCACAGCCGGCCTTGAACCTATATACCCTACAATTCCACACATAGCATACTATTTCTAGCTATTATCAACCTGTTATTCCCCGGGCGGGAACGACAACTATAACACTAAGCGCATCTCTTCATGCAATGCCCGGGCTTTTCCGGCCACCGCCGCCTCATACTCGGACACCGAAGCAAAAGAGCCCTCGGGATAAATAATACCTCGGCTCACATTGACCAGGGCTCCGGCCCCGGCAGCATCGAGACCCGACTGCAAAGCCCCCTCCAGGGATCCGCCCTGCGCCCCCACCCCGGGGATGAGGAAACAGAGTTCCGGAGCAACACGACGAATCTCGCCCAGGCGCTCTGTCTTGGTGGCACCGACAACAACACCGGCATTGCCATTTCGTGACCAAGCCCTGACCTTGTCCAGCACAGCCATATACAATGGCCGACCATCAGCAAGCTGCAGCTCCTCGAAATCCAGGGAACCCTGGTTCGAGGTCAGGCAGAGCACAAACACCAGTTTATCCCCGTAAGCGAAAAAGGGTTCCAGCGAATCCTCGCCCATGTAAGGAGCAACAGTGACGGCATCGAAATTCCAGTGTTCGAAAAATGCCTGGGCGTACTTGCGGCTGGTATTGCCTATATCTGCCCGCTTAGCATCGGCTATAGAGAGCGTTTCTGGCGGTAGCAGGGCAAGCGTTTCTTCCATATCCGCCAAACCGGCAAGCCCGTCCGCCTCATAGAACGCTGTATTGATTTTATAGGCAGCTGCATAGGGTGTTGTAGCACGGATGACCGAACGATTAAACTCGAGGACCGGACGATCCATAGCACGAAACAGTTCAGGCAGCTTCGATGGATCACTGTCAAGCCCGACACACAGCACCGATTTTCGTGACCGGATCAATGCATCCACTTTCTGTCTGGCAAGGCACATAGAGGGGTAACTTCAATGAATTGTGATAATACATAACACTGACGTACCTGCTATCTACTCAAATGCCGCCATAAAAGCAAACCACAGAGCAGCTGAAACTAATAGAAAACCTGAAGCATTTAGTATACTACATACAAAATCCCCTGCTTTCACAGCACAGTACTTAAGATAGCCACCACCAGAAAAATGTGGCATTTCTCGTTGGCAGGTGGTATGTTTTACTCCGGAACACCCCAATATTGCTGTTCCAGCCAGAAACCATTCAACTTATTTGCATACACCTCAATGTCTGACAACCTGTTCAAACCAAAGAATCCATATAAAAACGATCCAGACAGCAACAGCAAGAAGCCCAGGTTTTCTATTCTCTATTACGTTGTCGTCATTCTCGTTCTCATAGGCTTGCAACTTGCATTTTTCTGGTCAGGCTCGACACAGGAAATCTCGTACAGCAATTTTCGCAAGTATATAGCAGAGAACAAGGTAGAATCTGTCAAAATCGCGCCTGAACGGATTTACGTACGTCTGAAGCCCGGCGTACCAGTCACACCGGTACAGCCACGGGGTGAGACGCGCCAGGTATCTCCCTCATCAAGCACTGAAGCCCTGGATGTCTACGTAAACCCAGTCAGGGATGAAAGCCTCATTCCCCTGCTGGAAGACAAGGGAATAAGCTACCAGGGAACGCCCGGCAACAGCTGGATAGGTGAACTCCTGCAGTGGATTCTTCCCTTTGGGCTTCTCATAGCAATATATTTCTTTGTCTTCAGGCGAATGGGCGGCCCCGGATCACAATTCATGAACATAGGGAAAAACAAGGCTGCGCTCTACGAAAACCTTGATGAACACACGAGGGTATCGTTCAAGGATGTCGCCGGTCTCGATGAAGCAAAGACCGAGGTCATGGAAGTCGTCGACTTCCTCAAGGACCCGAAAAAATACACCAAGCTTGGCGGCAAGCTCCCAAAAGGCGTGCTGCTTGTAGGCCCTCCAGGAACAGGCAAGACGCTCCTGGCCAAAGCAGTAGCGGGAGAAGCCGACGTACCGTTCTTCAGCATCAGCGGATCGGACTTCGTTGAAATGTTTGTCGGTGTGGGTGCAGCACGAGTACGAGACCTGTTCCGCCAGGCCAAAGAAAAAGCCCCATGCATCATTTTTATCGATGAAATTGATGCCGTTGGCCGCAGCAGGGGCAAAGGCGCCATGATGGGCTCCAATGACGAGCGTGAAAACACCCTCAACCAGCTGCTTGTTGAAATGGACGGCTTTGCAACCGATAAAGGTGTCATTCTCATGGCTGCCACCAACCGGCCGGATGTACTTGACCCGGCGCTCCTCAGGCCTGGCCGTTTTGACCGCCAGATCATGGTTGACAAACCTGACCTGAAAGGACGTATCGATATCCTCAAGGTTCATACAAAGAAGCTGTCACTCTCTGAGGATGTCAACCTGAAACGGCTGGCGTCGCAAACCCCCGGCTTTGCCGGCGCGGAAATCGCCAATGCTGCCAACGAAGCTGCCCTGTTGGCTTCTCGTGAAGGAAAAAAGGGTATAGATATGAAGGATTTCGAGGCAGCCATCGAGAGGGTCGTTGCGGGCCTCGAGAAAAAAAACAAGGTTATCAACCCGAAGGAAAAACAGATCGTAGCCTACCACGAAGCCGGACATGCCATCATCAGCTGGATGATGGCGGAAAATGACGCTGTCCAGAAAATATCGATCGTGCCGCGCGGCATGAGCGCACTGGGCTATACGCTCAACCTCCCGCTTGAGGACCGCTACCTGATGACAAGAAAAGAACTTACCTCAAGGATATGCGGCCTGCTCGGAGGACGTATAGCAGAGCAGATCATTTTCGGAGAAATTTCTACCGGAGCCCAGAACGATCTTGAAAAAGTTACCGAAATCGCCTATAACATGGTCGTTGTCTATGGTATGAGCGAGAAACTCGGCAACATATCCTATTACGAAAGCAATAACCCGTACTATGGTAGCCCGGGTGTAGACAAAAAATACAGTGAAGAGACCGCCAGGCTGATCGATGAAGAGATACATGCCATTATCAGGGGCGCAGAATCAACGGTCCGGGAACTGCTCACGGAAAACCGCGACAAGCTCGAAACACTGGCCCGTGAGCTCCTCCAGAAAGAGGTGCTGCAGTACTGCCAGATCGAGGAGATTCTCGGAAAGCGACCAGCCGGCTCGTTCAATCACATCAACGGCGAATGCGGGGAAAGCAACCCTGCTGAAGAATCTGATGCCACCATCGCCCCGGATGAACAGGGCGATAGCGAAAAAAACAGCGATGACAAGGAACGCGTAGCCCTGGAAGCCGCTGTTGAAGAATTAAGGAAACGCAAGGCAGGCAAGGAAGAGGAGGCCTGAAGATGGATCGTCAGCTCCGGCTGTTTGTAGAAGGACAGGTACAGGGGGTAGGGTACAGGATGTTCATTTACCGACAGGCCCTGCTCCTCGACCTGGAAGGCTATGTGCGTAACCTTCCAGACGGGAGGGTGGAAATCTGTGTGGCCGGTGAGGACGAAACAGTGGAAAAGCTCGCGCACATGGCCCAGCAGGGCCCTCCAGCAGCAAGAGTAACCGGCATAAGCCGGACCGAAGAATCCGCTGCAGAAAGGTTCGGAGGATTCCGGGTTGAGGCATGAAACAGAAAACGCCTGCTTTATAGGCAGGCGTTATGCATCTGTATGGTGGGTCCCGAGGGAGTCGAACCCCCGACCTACTGGGTGTAAACCAGTCGCTCTAACCAACTGAGCTAGAGACCCGTATCAGAGGTCGTTATTATACGATCATTTTATGTAACTTCAAAATAAATTTTTCTCCGTGCCAAAACAGCCTCGGGTTGACAATTTGCTAGCATTGGCGAAAAAGGCTAAATTCGGCCCTTGGACCGCATACCTTCTCACCAAAAGTCATTGATCCATTTAGTTATGAAATCACTCTCTATCCTGGGCAGCACAGGCTCCATCGGTGTAAGCACGCTTGACGTCGTTCGTCAGCATCCTGATAAACTCAAGGTAGTCGGCCTGGCTGAAGGGCATGACGTCAACCTGCTTGCTGAACAGATTCGGGAGTTCAGGCCCCGTATCGTATCCGTCCGGGACGAAGCTTCGGCAACGAGGCTCAGGGAACTGCTCGGCAACGAACAGCCTGAAATCCACTGGGGTATTGAAGGTGCTGCCGTTGTCGGTGAAACAGAAGGTGCAGACATGGTTGTCTCTGCAATCGTTGGTGCTGCCGGACTGGTGCCAACAGTACGGGCTATCAAGGCTGGTAAGGATATCGCGCTTGCCAACAAGGAGACCCTTGTCGTGGCAGGTCAGCTGGTCTCTGACCTTGTGAAGGAACACGGGGTAAACCTGCTACCTGTCGACAGTGAGCACTCAGCAATATTCCAGTCCCTCACAGGCCACCGCCAGGAGGATGTAGAGCGTATCATCCTGACTGCATCTGGCGGTCCATTCAGGAACACCCCTGCTGAAGAACTCCAGCACGTCAAGCCCGAGCAGGCCCTCAAGCATCCGCAGTGGTCAATGGGTGCTAAAATAACCATCGATTCGGCAACGCTCATGAACAAGGGGCTCGAGGTCATAGAGGCCCACTGGCTCTTCAACATGCCGGCAGAAAAAATCGGTGTTGTTGTCCACCCCCAGAGCATTATCCACTCGATGGTGGAATATATCGATGGCTGTGTCATGGCGCAGCTTGGCGCTCCCGACATGCGCGCACCGATCGCCTATGCGCTGTCGTGGCCGGAGCGCTGTGAAAGCGGCATCAAGAAACTCGACCTGACCGAGATAGGAACGCTGACCTTTGAAAACCCGGACATGGAGCGTTTCCCGGCGCTTCGCTTGGCATTCGACGCCCTCAAGGCTGGCCAGACCTATCCTGCAGTACTCAATGCGGCCAATGAAATTGCCGTTGCTGCATTCCTGGAACGAAAAATAGGCTTCACTGACATTCCCCGCATTGTCGAAGAGACCATGCAGGCCCATACACCGTTTTCCCCTGCTACCCTTGACGAGTACCTCGCTGCAGACCGGTGGGGACGCGAAACCGCAGGAACGATGACATCCTGAATCATACACTAAACAATCAACTGACAAGCATGGACTTTCTCAGCACCATATTTTTTTTCATCGTAGCGATATTCATCCTCGTTACCGTTCATGAGCTTGGGCACTTTCTTGCCGCCAAGCTTTTCGGCATGCGCGTTGACAAGTTTTATATCGGCTTCGACTTCTACAATGCAACCCTCTGGAAAAAAACCATAGGCGAAACCGAGTATGGCATCGGAGCCTTTCCGCTTGGAGGCTATGTCAAGATCGCCGGCATGGTGGATGAAAGTCTTGACACCGATTTCAAGGGCCGACCGCCTGAACCCTGGGAGTTCCGGGCAAAACCTGTCTGGCAACGGCTTATCGTGCTGGCTGGCGGCGTTTTCATGAACATGGTTCTTGCAGCCCTGATCTTTATTTCCATGGCGGCTGTGCTCGGTGAAAGCCGGACATCCACAAAGAACGTCGCATTTGTCGAAGAAGGCTCCGTCTATGCCGCGATGGGATTTGAAACCGGTGACCGCTTTACTGCAGTCAACGGCAAGCCGGCCGAGTTCTGGGAAGAGGTACTTGCCCCGGAAACGTTCGCATCCCATCCGCTCAGCTACACGGTCCTGCGCAACGGAGCACAAGTTTCGATACAGGCCCCGCAGGATATCCTGACACGAATCAACGAAAGCCAGGCTATGGGCATACGTCCGCTCATGGCCCCGCTGGTCGGCTCTGTCCTGCCTGGCCAGCCGGCTGACAAAGCCGGCATGAAGTCCGGCTCACTGATCACGGCAATTAATGATATAGAAGTATCGGACTGGAGCGAGGTTGTAGCACTGATTTCAGCTAAACCGGGAGAAGAAATCAACGTCACCTGGAACTACCTTGGTCCTGTTGACAGCCAGGAAACCGTGGATACCGGCAAGATCAGGGAGTTTGGGCAGGCCTTCACCACAACCATGGTACCTAACGACATGGGCAGGATAGGCATTGGACTGCAACAGACGCTCCTTATCGACCATCGCAAGCTTGGCATCACTGGAGCTGTCACCTACGGTCTGCAACAAACCTGGAACATGACCGCCACTACGGTCAAAGGATTTGGCAAGATCCTTACCGGCAAAGAGGATTTCCGCAAATCGATGGGCGGTCCGATTAAAATCGCAAAAATCGCCAATCAGAGCGCTGAACAGGGACCGACAAGCTTCCTGTATTTCCTTGCCCTGCTCTCTATTTCTCTTGCCTTCATCAATATTCTGCCGATTCCGGCGCTCGATGGCGGTCAGTTCGTCATGAATGCGGTTGAAGGCATCATGGGAAGAGAGATCCCGCTTGAAATCAAGCTGAGGATCCAGCAGGTCGGTATGGCCCTCCTGTTGTCACTCTTCCTGTTTTTCATCATCAATGACATCATCAATCCGTAAGCTGCATGCTCGACAAACTGGAATCCGCAAAAAACAAGTACCTGCGGCTTGAAGAACAGCTGTCTGACCCTGAAGTGATCGCAGACCAGCAGCGCTTCAGGAAACTCAACAAGGAGTACAGTGACCTCAGGGAAGTCGTGCAGGCTTATGACCGGTACAGGCAGAACAAAGACCAGCTGGAAGAGGTTCGCCAGATGGTGAGAGCTGAGCAGGACCCCGAAATGAAGGCTCTTGCCCAGGCAGAACTCGATGAACTCCAGCGTGAACAACCGGAACTGGAACAGCAGCTCAAGCTGCTGCTGCTGCCAAAAGATGAAGCAGACTCGCGAAACGTCATCATGGAAATACGGGCAGGTACAGGAGGAGATGAGGCCGCTCTTTTTGCCTCCGACCTCCTGCGCATGTACCAGCGCTTTGCTGAGCGCAAGGGCTGGAAATGCGAACTCATGGAATTCAACGAAGCCGGCGTTCCCGGAGCCTGCAAGGAAGCTGTCATGTCAGTCAGCGGCCATGATGTCTATGGAACCATGAAGTTCGAAAGCGGCGTACACCGTGTGCAGCGGGTTCCGGAAACTGAAACCCAGGGAAGGATCCATACCTCAGCCGCAAGCGTCGCGGTACTGCCCGAAGCTGAGGATGTTGACATAGAGATCCGTAAAGACGACCTGCAGATGGATACATTCCGAAGCGGGGGCAAGGGTGGACAGAACGTCAACAAGGTAGAAACCGCTGTACGCATCACCCATGTACCCAGTGGTCTTGTCGTGGCCTGCCAGGAAGAGCGGTCACAGCTCCAGAACAGGGAACGGGCCATGAAGATGCTTCGGGCAAAACTCTACGACCTTCAGCTTGCAGAAAAAAACCGTGAACGGGCTGACCTGCGCAAATCGATGGTGACAACTGGCGATCGCAGCGCCAAGATCCGCACCTATAACTTCCCCCAGTCAAGGGTAACCGACCACAGGATAGGGTTCACCAGCCATGCCCTGCCGCAGATCCTGGCTGGCGATCTGGACGAACTCGCAGAAGCGCTTAAGCTGCATGAACAGGCTGCGAGGCTGCAGGAACAGGAGTAATGCGTTCAGTAACGACATATTCTCCGTATATTCTGCCATAGGAACCCAATGAGCAACAGCTGAGAAGAGGAGACATCTGCATGGAAATGGAAGCAACAGGCAAAAGCAAGGGTGAATGGATTTTCTCCCGTGAATTCGATGACACCGTCAGCTACCTGTCAGATCACACGAAAATACTCGGGTTCAACCCGTTCTGCCATGCAGTCGAACAAACTGCCGAAGAAGATATCTACCGATGGCATTTCCGGGTCAAAGATCCCCAACAAAACCCGTTCGATGTCATTTTCTATATCAGGGAAAACCAGGAGCTCCTGGTAACGCTCCCTGAAGAGCTTCAGGATACCGACCCGGAAGCCATTCCTGACGACATCCTCAACAAGCATGTCGTTGGCAGGAAAATCACCTGGGAACACCACCCCTGGCAAGAACAGATAGATGATCCCGAACGTTATATATTCGAAGGTAAAGCGTTTGCAAACCTGCTGCTGCAACCTCATAGCAGTGCCGAAACCAAGGTTGACTTCGAGCTCAGGGTTGATGTCAAGTTCACCCTCTACCCCGCCTTCAGCATCATCCCGGAAGGTGTCATCCGAAGCATGACCAATGCAGGGATGTCATTTATTATGCAGAGTGCAACCGACAAGATGTTCAGAAGCATCTCCCGAGACTTCGGCAGGATCCGCGCGGTGTAACGCAAAGTTTCCAGAGGAACGTGGGCAAACAAAAACAGCAGATAACCCCCCTGAAACGTTTTTCGTTCTCGATCATCAGCGTCGTCATGCTGATATGGGCCGGAACAGCCGGCTACATGGTGCTGGAGCACATGACCCCGGTCGATGCCCTCTACATGACGATCATCACTCTCAGTACCGTCGGGTTCAGTGAAATTCACACGCTTTCTGAAACAGGCCGGCTCTTCACGCTTGCTTTGATAATCGGAGGCACGAGTTTATTTTTCTATACTTTGACCAATGTCGCCGTCTTCTTCCTGTCGGGAGAATGGCGTGAACATTGGGAACTTCAACGTTACCGACGCATGCTGCTCGTTCTCGACAACCACTACATTATCTGCGGCTACGGCCGACTCGGCTCGAGCGTTGCGGCAGAAATGAGCGCCAAGGGCATTCCGTTCGTCATCATAGAGACATCGCAGGAAAAGATTGACGCCACCAGTGAACAGGACTATATCACCATCAACGGCAACGCCGCTGACGAAGCGATACTCAGGGAAGCTGGTATAGATCGGGCAAAGGGGCTTATTGCCGCAACCAACTCAGATGCCGAAAACGTCTTTATCGTCCTCACGGCCAGAACCCTTCGGACTGGCCTCCATATAGTCGCAAGGGCTGACTGCGAGGAATCTCGCACCAAGCTCATGCGAGCAGGAGCCGACAAGGTCGTCCTGCTTTACAAGTCTGCCGGACGGAAAATGGCAAACCTGCTTATCGACCCCGGCCTCGAAGAATACCTCGATGAACTGAGTGACGCAAAAAACACCGACCTGCAGATGGCGCAATTCACCATCTCGGAGAAATCCGCCCTTGTCGGAAAATCGTTTCGTGAAGCAGACCTGTACAACAACCTCCTGGTAAGCCCGGTTGGCTATAAACTGCCAGACGGGGAAATGCACAGTAGCCCAAAACCAGCTGAAGTCATCCAGCAGCAAGGAACAATCATCGCTATCGGCAAACCATCAGATCTCGACAACCTCAAAAAACTTGCGAGGGGAGACAAAACGTTATGAATTTTTATACACTGCTGGAACAGAGATACAGCTTACGAAGTTTTCAGAAAAACCGTCCTGTTGAGCGCCCTATCCTTGAGCGCATCCTCAATGCCGGAAGGATGGCCCCTTCAGCCAAGAACCTTCAGCCATGGAAGTTCAAACTCATTAGCACCCCCGCCCTGCTCGAAGCAGTCTGCTCATCCTACCCTGCAGACTGGCTGCGTTCGGCTCCACACATCCTCATAGTTACAGGCCGTCGGGACCAGGCCTGGGTACGCCGGCAGGATGGCTACAACTCCCTGGAAACGGATCTGACCATCGCCATGGATCACATGATACTCGCTGCATCATACGAGGGTATCGCTACCTGCTGGATTGCTGCGTTCGATCCTGCTATTCTCCGCCCTGCGCTTGATCTCGATCCACAAGAGGAGGTTTTCGCCATTACCCCGCTTGGCTACGCTGCGCCCGAAGCTGAAGGGAGGCCAAAGTCACGCAAATCGCTCGAAGAAGTAGCTGAATTCATCTGACATAGAGCAGCAGGGAAACGATTTCCCTTACGTAAGCCTTACTATTGAAGACGGGCATGTTTTTACTCTACCTCCCCCGAATAAAAACCATACACAAGAAAGGGGGCCAGCATGACAAGGAAAACAGAGTACCGCGACAAACTGGAAAGAGAGCTCAAGGCATGGGATGCCCAGACAGACAAGCTCAAAGCCCAGATTGACGAGTTATCGGCAGATGTACGTAAACAGTACTATAAAAAACTCGATGAGCTGGAAAATCGCAAAGAAGATGTGAGGGAACAACTTAAAGACCTCATGAAAACAGGTGAAGAAAACTGGGAAAAGCTCGTAGCCAGGGCAGACCGGAGCCGGAAGGATATCACTGAACTATTCAGCAACCTTACCGACAAGGTACGCCATAAAAGCTGATAAAGGTCACGAAGAGGCTACCCTCTTTTTACGCCAAATCTTTTTTACCTATATTGTGTGCAATAAAAGCCTCTAGTCAACCTCAACCATCAGTTTCCCGGGGTAGCGACAAGAGTTCGTTCTTTCCGGGCGTAACCTGAACGACACAGAAGAACAAACCATGTGTGGAATAGCCGGAGAGATACGTTTCGATGCCACCCCCGCATCGACAGCAGCAGTAAAGGCCATGCTCGACGAAATGGCTGAACGGGGCCCCGACGGAGAGGGAATATTTTCCCACAACACGATATGCCTGGGGCACAGACGCCTTAAAATCATCGATCTTTCCGACTGTGCATCCCAGCCTATGGTCGATGCAGCGCTGGGACTTGTACTGGTGTTCAATGGTGCGATCTACAACTATCCGGAACTGCGCTCGGAACTGCAGGCAAAAGGATACAACTTTTTTTCCAACTCCGATACCGAGGTCATCCTCAAGGCTTATCATGCCTGGGGAGAACAGTGTGTGCACCACCTGCAGGGTATGTTTGCCTTCGCTGTATGGGAACGCGACACCAGGCGCTTATTCATTGCACGTGACCGCCTTGGCATCAAGCCGCTCTACTACACAAAGCATACCGACCACATTCGTTTTGCATCGACCCTTCCGGCCCTTCTCAAAAGTGGCGGCATCAACACCGGGATAGATCCTGCCGCACTGAACCACTACATGAGTTTCCACTCCGTAGTTCCTGCGCCACAAACCATTTTCAAGGGAGTCAGCAAGCTACCGCCGGCAACATGGATGAGGGTAGAACCCGATGGACGGACCACCAGGAAACTCTACTGGTCACCTGATTACAGCCGCACACCGGAAGACGAGAAAAGGACAGAGGAGGAATGGATAGACCTGGTGCACCAGAAACTACTCCAGGCTGTCAGGCGGCGGCTGGTAGCTGACGTGCCGGTGGGAGTGCTCCTGTCAGGAGGCCTTGATTCCTCGCTGGTAGTCGGCCTGCTCAGTGAGCTGGGGCAGAAAGGGCTCAGTACCTTTTCAGTTGGATTCGAAGATGTTGCTGAAGAAGAGGGTAACGAGTTCAGGTACTCGGATATCATTGCCGAGCGTTATGGCACTGACCACCACAGGATTTTCGTTGACCACAGGGAACTCCAGGCAAACCTTTCCCGCTGCATCCGCGCGATGTCTGAACCGATGGTCAGCCACGACGTCATAGGGTTCTACCTGCTCTCCCGTGAAGTCAGCAAACATGTCAAGGTTGTACAAAGCGGACAGGGAGCCGACGAAGTCTTTGCCGGCTACCACTGGTACCCGCCCATGGCTGAAACAACCCCCGAACACGCCGTAGATACGTATGCCAAGGTCTTTTTCGACCGGGATTTCCAGGAGTATAGCAGGGCTGTAGACAGCACCTATGTCGAAAAAGACTACGCCCGGAATTTCGTCGAATCCCATTTCACTATCCCGGGAGCACGTGAGCCCGTCGACAAGGCGCTGAGGATCGACAGCACTATCATGCTGGTCGACGACCCCGTCAAAAGGGTAGACAACATGACCATGGCATGGGGACTGGAAGCCCGTGTACCGTTCCTCGACCATGAACTGGTCGAACTTGCAGCAAAAATTCCTGCACGATTCAAACTTCCCCAGGAAGGCAAGCATATTCTCAAGGAGGTTGGACGACGGGTCATTCCAAGCGAGGTCATCGATCGCCCCAAGGGCTACTTTCCCGTACCAGCTCTCAAATACCTCGAAGGGGACTACCTCGACATGGCCCGGGATATACTCAACAGCCGGAAAGCCCGGGAACGGGGGATCTTCAATCCCTCGTATGTCTCACAACTCTTCGAGGATCCCATGGCGCACATCACGCCCCTCAGGGGCTCAAAACTGTGGCAGATCACACTTCTTGAATACTGGCTCCAGGAGCAGGGCGTATGACAAAGAAACAGAGGCGGGAGGAACAGCTTGTCCCCATGCAGTCACCCAGCATGAAAAGCTGGGGAAAACCGGCAGACCTGCCCAAAAAAAATGTCGTGATCGAATGCGGATGGGGTCGGATCATTTTTGGGCACACCTTCCGCGACAACACGCGTATCGCTGAAATTCTCAGGGATGAAAAAGAGGGATACCGCGACATCGCCTTCTACCTGCGGGATCCGCAGGTCGTGCTGGCATATGCACCCCAGAACCTCTTCATCGACCCATCCTACACCTATCGCCTCTGGCTCGATGAATACCAGCCCCTGCGAGAAACAACAGGAATGTTCTCCATACGCCCACTGCATCCGCTCAAGGATATCGAGCGCGTCAACTGGATTTACAGTATCCATGGCATGGTTCCTGCCGATCCTGATTTCCTTCGGGATATACGCCAGAAACGGTGTATCCACTACTGGGTCGCAGTTGAAAACGCCTCGGAAGAGGTCATCGCGGTCTGTATGAGCATTGACCACAGTGCAGCATTCGATGATCCGGAAAACGGTTCCAGCCTCTGGGCGCTGGCGGTTGACCCGCAGGCAGAACACTCAGGAATCGGACTCCAGCTCGTACAGCATGTTGCCGGCTATTACAAATCGAAAGGCCGCAGTTTTATCGACCTGTCGGTGCTGCACAGCAACGAGGCAGCCATAGAGCTCTACAGGAAACTCGGTTTTGTGCAGGTCCCGGTCTTTACAGTCAAGAACAAGAATGCCATCAACGAGCAGCTGTTTTCCGGTCCCCAGCCCGAAGGAAAACTCAACCCATACTCGACAATCATCGTCAACGAAGCCCGGAGAAGAGGAATCCGTGTAGACATCCTCGACCCGGTCGACAATTATTTCAGACTGTCATTCGGCGGCATGAGCGTGGTCTGCCGTGAATCACTTACAGAGCTTACGTCAGCTATTGCCATGAGCCGCTGTGCAGACAAGCAGATCACCCACCGCCTGCTCCAGAATGCCGGCCTCAAGGTGCCAGCCCAGATGACCGCGTCAACGAAAGAAGAGAACCTCCGCTTCCTTGAAACACATGGCAACCTGGTCATCAAACCTGCTGACAGCGAACAGGGAGCAGGCATCACGGTCAATGTCACCACTCCAGGCGAACTCATGCCTGCGATAGAAAAAGCCGAAGAGTTCAGCAGCAAGATCCTGCTTGAGGAGATGGTGGAAGGCATGGATTTGCGCATCATCGTGATCGACTACAAGGTCGTTGCCGCCGCAGTCCGCAAACCGCCGAAAATCACTGGTGACGGTCAGCATACTATCCTTGACCTTGTCAAGAAACAGAGCCGCCGCAGGGAGAGAGCCTCACAGGGGGAAAGCCGCATACCGATAGACGACGAACTCAAAAGAACAGTCTCGAAAGCTGGCTTTTGTCTCGATTCCATCCTGCCAAAAGGCATGGAACTCGAAGTACGCAAAACAGCCAACCTGCACACCGGAGGCACTATACACGACGTCACCCCCCGACTCCATCCAGCTCTCGCCAAGGCTGCACGACAGGCGGCCCACGTGCTTGGCATACCTGTAACAGGACTGGACTTCCTGGTTCCCTCCCCGGAACAAAGCGAGTACGTCATTATTGAAGCAAACGAGCGCCCGGGCCTGGCAAACCATGAGCCACAACCTACAGCGGAACGTTTCATAGATTTTCTTTTTCCTCAAAGTATTGCCAGGATAATGCCATGATTCCCATAGACACCGACTACCTTACACAAACGCTTCTGAAACTCCTCGAAATACCAAGCCCGACAGGCTACACCGACCAGATTGTCCACACCGTAGGCCGTGAACTTGAATCGATGGGGGTTCCCTTTGAACTCACACGACGAGGCGCTATCCGGGCGACGCTCCAGGGAGAAAAGCCGCTGCTCGACAGGGCTATTGTCACCCACCTCGACACCATTGGCGCCATGGTACGGGAACTCAAGCCGAACGGGCGGCTCGGCATTGCCATGATAGGCCACTGGCCGGCCCGTTTTGCCGAGGGTGCAAGGGTCACCATTTTTACCGACAACCGCTCTTTCCGCGGTACTATACAGCCGCTCAAGGCATCCGGCCACGTCTATAATGAACAGGTAGACACCCAGCCGGTCACCTGGGACAACCTGGAAGTCCGCGTGGATGAAAAGGTCTACACCCGTGAAGACCTCGAAGCCCTCGGGTTCAACGTTGGAGATATTGTCGCTGTCGACTCCGCACCGGAAGTTACCGAGAGTGGCTTCATCAAGGCCCGCCATCTCGACAACAAGGCCGGCGTTGCCTGCCAGCTGACAGCCATCAAGGCGCTCAAGGATACCGGAGCCACACTTCCTGTTACCTGCCATCCGCTCTTCACTATTTCAGAAGAAGAGGGTACCGGGGCCTCATCTATCCTGACCGGTAACATCGCTGCCATGGTCGCTATAGACAACTCCACCGTCGCTCCCGGACAGAACTCCAGGGAAGACACAGTCATCATCGCTATGCGTGACCAGGGGGCAATTTACGACTACCACCTGACACACCGGCTCATCCAGCTCTGCGAAGAAAACGCTATCCCCTACGTTCGTGACGTCTTCCGCCACTACCGTTCTGATGCTGCGTCGGCACTGTCAGCCGGCAACGATCTTCGTACCGGGCTCATCTGTTTCGGGCTCGACGCATCCCACGGCCATGAACGCACGCACATCGATTCCCTGGCTTCCCTGGCGAACCTGATCTGCTCTTACCTGCAGAGCACGCCAAGGATACAGCACGATCGCAACAAACTTGGTCCGCTGGAAGGCTTTCCCATGCTGGCACTTGGGAAAAAGGAAAAGGAGTGATACACTATTAGTACACAGTACTAAAAAGACCGTAAATCTCGCTTCCGCGACACGATGGAACCCCGCTCCGTTCTTTGCAATAACATCCATTGAGCGAACCATCCCCTCAGGGGGATGGCACAATCTTTAGCTGTCATCATCCACGACAGCATCCATCCACCGCAGAAGCTTCACCAGTGCACGCTGAGTGTGACCCGTAGCAGACCCCCGTGTAGGCCATGGCTGCAGCTCCACGCACGAAACAACAATCCCGAATTCTGACTGATTGTAACGTTTACTGCCCAGATACAAGGGCAAGCCGAACAGAGCGTTTCGGCACCTGATTGATTTTGCAGGCTTCAGGAGTTTCATGACCTGCATCCAGCCGTATGCCGGAACGGGAGCCCTCCTCCGGTGCGGCGCTGGCCATGACCCCCTGGACCTGTTGTATGCAACACAACAACCTAAAAAGGAGGCATGTAATGACCCTCAGAAAACACCTCACGACAGGAATGAAGCACCTTGCTCTCGGTGCTGCACTCTCGTCATTCATGGTGCCATCGCAGGCAGCCATGGCAGCCGAAGAGGAAGGATTCACCATTGGCGGTGCGCTACGCTACAACATCTACAGCAAGAGCTGGGAAAACAACCCGGATGCCACCCAGTTCACCTGGGACACCTGGCGCCTGAATGTCGACGGTACGAAAGGCGGCGTCGACCTCAGCTTCGAGTACCGCTTCTATCCTGATTATGATGCCCACTTCATCCACCACGGCTACTTCGGGTACCAGCTCGACGAGGACCTCTACGGAAAACTCGGTGTGTTCCAGAAACCATTCGGCATCACCACCTACGCCTCGCACTCCTGGTGGTTCCAGACCCCGTACTACGTTGGCCTCGAGGATGACTACGACATGGGTATCGGCTTCGACTACACCCCGACAGAAGACCTTGAGCTCCAGCTTGCGTACTTCCGCCAGGCTGAGCCCAATGGGTCACTGGACGGGGACAACGATATAGCATCGCGTTATTCTTATGATGTCGTCTCCACTGATGACGCGGATCTTAAAGAGCTCAACACCATCAACGCACGCGTGGCATACCAGCTCACTCCATGCTGGGAAATCGGTGCCTCGGCACAGGTCGGCCAGCTTTATAACGGCGAGATTGATGATTCAGAAACAGCCTACGCGTTTGCCGGCCACCTGGAGGGCAACATGGGCAACTGGAACATCAAGACCGAGTTCGTCAACTACGACTACAACGCCAAGGATGACGACGGCAACAAGCTGACAGCCGTACCGATGGGTGCTTATGGCGGAACCTACGACGTGGCCGCTGAAGCAAACATGTATGTCGCAGGCGTTGCCTACAGCGTTCCGGTCGAGTTCGGCCCGGTCACCAACCTGCAGTTCTATGTTGACTACACCTATACGCAGAAGCTTGAAGCTGGCATGAATGATACCCAGCAGCTCGTGCCCGGCGTACTTGTCACTGCCGGCCCGGTCTACACCTATGTCGATGTCGCGATGGGCAAGAACCATCCATGGCTCGGTGGTGATGACCTTGCTGCAGGCGAAGAAGATGACTGGGAAACCCGCTTCAACGTCAACTTCGGCTACTACTTCTAGTTGCCGGAAACTGCCCGCAAGGGTGTAACAGAGGAAAACAATGCCATGAGCATTATTGAAGTAAAAAACCTCTACAAGGTGTTTGGCCCGTCTCCGTCGCGGGCCTTCGCCTTGATCGATGAGGGAAAATCCAAGGAAGAGATCCTCAGGAAAACAGGAAACACCCTGGGCATCAACAATGCCAGTTTCTCTGTTGAAAAACAGGAGACCTTCGTGATCATGGGGCTTTCGGGAAGTGGCAAATCAACCGTGATCCGCTGCCTGAATCGCCTGATCGAACCTACTCGCGGTGAAGTACTCATCGACGGGCAGGATATCATGAAAATGAACAAGCAAGAACTCCGGGAAACCCGGCGCAACAAGCTCTCCATGGTATTCCAGCAGTTCGCACTGCTCCCGCACCGCACCGTGCTCTCAAACGCGGAGTATGGGCTCGAGCTCTCGGGCATGGAGAAGAGTGAGCGAGAAAAGCGTGCAAGAAAAGCACTTGAACAGGTCGGGCTCAAGGGGTACGAACAACAGTACCCGTCTGAACTTTCGGGAGGCATGCAGCAGCGTGTCGGCCTTGCCAGGGCCCTGGCAAACGACCCCGAAGTGCTCCTGATGGACGAGGCATTCAGTGCACTCGACCCGCTCATCCGCACCCAGATGCAGGACGAACTGATCGAACTGCAGGCCCGCATGCAGAAAACCATCATTTTCATCACCCACGACTTGGATGAAGCGCTCAAGCTCGGCGACAGGATCGCAATCATGAAAGACGGGGAGGTGATCCAGATCGGCACCCCTGAACAGATCCTGACACGACCAGCTAACGACTACGTGCGCGCGTTCGTACAGAATGTGGACCAGACCAAGATCATCACTGTCTCGTCAATCATGCTCAAAGCCCCGACGGTAGGGCTGCACAAAGAAGGACCGAAGGCAGCTATACGCAAGATGGAGCAGGCCCGCATACCAGCCATCATGGCTGTTGATGCAGCGCGCAAGCTGAAGGGCATTGTCACGATCGACGATGCCGTGCAACTGGTCCGGGAGAAAAAGGACGATCTCACACCCGTGGTCTCCGACCAGGTGTTCACCACCACTCCCGATACCCCGATCGCCAACCTCCTGACAACTGCACTGGAAACAAGCATGCCGGTAGCAGTGCTCGATGAAGAGGGGCGTCTCATGGGCGTGGTCGACCGGGCATCGATCCTGGCGGAACTCAGCAAGTCCATGGAAGACGAAGAGACCCCCATACCGCTGAGTGAGCAGCTCGGCGAAGACGCAACAACACCAGGGAAGGAGGCATGAACACCATGGAACAACAACTACGAACAGTTCTTGATATCGGCCGCTGGTTTGAAGCCATGATCACCTGGCTGACCGTTAACTTCGACGGCTTCTTCGATGCGACAAGGGAACTCATCAACGGCATCCTGCTTGCATTCCAGGCGGCGCTGGTTCTGCCGGGTCCCTATATCATGATTGCACTCTTCGCCGTGCTGGCCTTCTGGAGATCGGGAATCGGCACTGGCATTTTCACCCTCCTGGGCATGTACCTGATCCATATCATGGGCTTCTGGGAGGTCACCATGGATACCCTGGCGCTGGTCATCACCTCGGTTGTGATCGCTCTCTTCATCGGAGTTCCGCTAGGCATCATGGCGGCAAAGAATGACATGGTCGAACGCATTGTCCGGCCACTGCTTGACTTCATGCAGACCCTGCCAGCCTTTGTCTACCTGATTCCAGCTGTCCTGTTCTTCCAGCTTGGTGCCGTACCGGGCGTTATCGCCACGCTTATCTTCTCACTCCCCCCTGCCGTACGGCTTACCAGCCTCGGTATCAGGCAGGTATCCGGCGAGATCCGCGAAGCAGCCACCGCATTCGGGTCAACACCGATGCAGATGCTCTTCAAAGCAGAGCTTCCGGTAGCGCTACCAACCATTATGGCAGGTGTCAACCAGACCATCATGCTTGCACTCTCGATGGTGGTTATCGCCGGCATGATCGGGGCTGGCGGCCTTGGGAATGAAGTCCTCAAGGGCATCACCCAGCTGAAAATCGGGCTCGGCTTCGAAAGCGGCATATCCATCGTGATCCTTGCCATCTTCCTTGACCGGGTCACCCAGTCGCTGGGAAAAAAGAATTAATGCAACAACAACTCAACCACAACTCATCAACCAGAAACAAGGAGGCATTACATGCTGACTCTCGCAAAAACAAAACAGCTTTTCTCACTGCTCTGTGCCACGGTGCTCAGCTCGGCGCTCATGCTCTCTGGCTGCAGCCAGTCCGGGACAGACCAGGCCGGAAGCGAAGCGAAAACCGCCGACCTGGTCTACGTCAACTGGGCCGAAGGGGTCGCATACACCCATCTTGCCAAGGAGGTGCTCGAGGAAAAAATGGGCTACCAGGTCACGCTTACTGCAGCTGACGTCGGCCCGGCATACACCGCTGTTGCACAGGGCGACAAGGACGCTTTCATGGAAACCTGGCTCCCCGTCCTGCACAAAGACTACCTCGACAAGTTCAGTGACGACATCATCGACCTTGGCCATGTCTACGAAGGAACCCAGAGCGGCCTTGCGGTTCCCACCTACGTCACCATCGACAAGATCTCGGAAATCAAGTCCAATGCTGCGAAGTTCGATGGCAAGATTACCGGTATCGATGCAGGAGCTGGCATCATGAAAACGACTGAGCAGCTGATCAAGGACTACGACCTTGGCGTGGATCTGCTCACCTCGAGCGGCCCAGCCATGACAGCTGCCCTGAAGAATGCAATCGAAAAACAGGAGTGGATCGTTGTCACTGCCTGGAGGCCTCACTGGATGTTCGGTCGCTGGGACCTGAAATTCCTCGAACAGGATGAAGACAAGCAGGTATGGAAAACCGGGAACATTCACATCATGGGACGCAAGGACCTTGAAGAGGACAAGCCTGAACTCGCAGCATTCCTTCGCAACATGTCGCTCAACGATGCCGAACTGGCTGACCTGATGCTGAAGATCGAGGAGTCTGACGAGGATATCGAAACCGTCGCTAACACCTGGATGCAGGAAAACGAAGCGGTGGTCAACGCCTGGATTCCTGCCGACAAGTAACCCTTAACGGCAACAGAGGATAGCAGCATAGCCGCTGCTATCCGGCAATTGAGCGAAGCCCGGTAGAAACTATTTCCCGGGCTTTGCCATTATAGATGCAGTACCCCCTTTATCAATCCCCCGGAGAAACGTGCAATGCGTAACATCGTCTTTACCGGGAAAGGAGGCGTGGGTAAAACCACGATAGCTGCTGCAACCGCCCTCAAGGCAGCAGAGCTTGGCTACAAGACCCTTGTCATCTCTACCGACCCTGCTCACAGCCTTGGCGACTCGTTCGACACTGAACTCTCATCATCTCCAACCAGGATAGCAGAAAACCTCGACGGACTGGAAGTCAGCGTATACGGCGACATGAGCCTTAACTGGGAGGTGGTGCGGCGCCACTTCGCCCACCTCATGGAAGTACAGGGAATTACCGGCATCTACGTCGAAGAGATGGGGGTACTTCCCGGCATGGAAGAACTCTTTTCTCTCTCCTACATCAAGCGTTACAACGAATCGGGAGAGTACGACCTGCTGGTGATAGACTGCGCACCAACCGGTGAAACCCTGCGCCTGCTCTCCATCCCTGAAACCTTCGGCTGGATGCTCAAGCTCATGCGCAACATGGAAAAATATGTCGTCAAGCCGGTCATACGCCCCATCTCGAGAAGGGTAGACCGCCTCAGGGAGATCGTTCCCGAAGAGGAGGTCTACAACCAGGTTGACCAGCTGTTTTCTTCGGTAGAGGGCATTATCGAACTGCTTTCGGATGCCGAACGCACAACAGTCCGGCTCGTCATGAATCCGGAAAAGATGGTCATCAAGGAGTCCATGCGGGCGCTGACCTACCTCAGCCTTTACGGCATCACGGTCGACCAGGTCATCATAAACCGTGTCATGACCGAAGAGGTAGACGGCAACTACCTGCAGGAATGGAAAGGGATCCAGAAAAGCTATATCAAGGACATTGAAACCTCCTTTGCCCCGATTCCCATCACCACGCTGCCGCTCTTCCCGAAAGAGGTGGTCGGTATCGACATGCTCCGAAAGGCAGGAAAACAGTTGTTCGACAGCGATGACCCGACGAAAATCCTCTACAGGGAAGAACATGTTGTTATCGAAAAAACCGGAGAAGGTCACTACGCCATGAAACTCCGCCTTCCGTTCATGTTCGATAACCGCATGGAGGCAAGCGTGATCCAGGTCGGGGAGATGATGACTGTCCGCCTGGGTAATTACCAGAAAGGTGTCGTACTCCCGTCATTCCTCGCCGGACTGAAAGCGACCGGTGCCGACTACGCTGACAGCTGGCTTACCGTTACCTTCGGGCCGAAGGAAAAGTAGCGTCACTCACGCATGTGTCCTTCGTCCGAAATATGCCCGGAGGCATCCCAGCCAAGTTCCTTGTCGCGATGCCTGTCACGCTTTTCAGCAAGCATCAGCTCCTCGAGATCCTCGATCCTTTTTTTGGCCTCCCTGATCAACTCCTTGCGATCATGGCCAAGTTTTGCAAGCTCATGGATATGGCGCTCCTCGTGACGCCGGAAGGTATGCATGGCCCGCACTGCATGGTACCGCCTGTGGCCAAGCATGGCAAGGGCATCGACACCGATACGCAGGGCGGTATCGAGCGTTTCAGGATAGATATGCTCTACTCCCAGGCCTATCAGCTCGTGCGAATCCCCCAGGCCTGCGGTACGCGCAATGATCTTCAGATGCGGGAAGTGCTTCATGGCTGTCCGGGCTATGGCAACGGTTTTTTCCGGGTCATCAACCGCAATAACGAGCAGGCGAGCCTGTTCGGCCCCGGCTGCATGCAGGAGTTCGTAACGCGACGCATCCCCGTAATAAACGTCAAGGCCAAGCTTGCGCAAGAGGTCAACATTGTCCGGATCGATGTCAAGGTAGGTGGCTGACTCGTCATTAGCCTGCATAAACCGTCCCACGGTGCTTCCAACACGCCCGAAACCGGCGATGATAACCTTTCCCTGCTCTTCGATCTCCCCGGATCGAACATCTTCCCTATCGATTGCGTCATCATGCTCCTTTGTACCAAACCTGGGCTGCAGTACCTTTTCGTTGAAAAGGAGAAACATCGGTGTCAGCCCCATGGTTATGGCGACAACGGCAATCATCGGCTTGACCAGGGCTGGCTCGAACACCCCGTTCTGCAACCCAAACGAGAACAGGACGAATGCGAACTCACCGCCTTGGGCCAGGGCAAAACCAAACAGCAGAATATTGTCGAAGCTCATGCTGAATATCCTGGCAACCAGCACAAGAACAATGAACTTCAAGACCATGAGGCCCAGTACCAGCTGGAAGATCAGGAGGGGCGAAGCAGCGATTACATGGAAGTCGATCGATGCCCCCACGGCAATGAAAAAGAGCCCGAGAAGCAGCCCCTTGAAGGGTTCGATATTGGTCTCGAGTTCATGCCGATACTCGCTCTGGGCAAGTACAACGCCGGCAAGAAAGGTCCCAAGGGCCGGGCTCAACCCAACCATGCCCATCAGGATAGTAACACCGACCACAAGGAGGAGAGCCGCAGCGGTAAACAACTCGCGAAGCCTGGTTCTGGCAATAAGCCCGAACAGCGGGGTGAGCAGGTAGTGGCCAACAAGCACGATACCTGCAACAACACCAAGCACTGTGGCTGCCTGCCCCCAGAGCGGAAGGGCCTCCAGCCACTCCGCTCCGCCATGATGCCCTCCACCGTGATGCCCGGGAGCGTCATGCCCCCCGACTGCAAGAAGCGGCAACAGGGCAAGGATAGGAATAATGGCAATATCCTGGAACAGGAGCACAGAAAACGAATTCTTTCCTCCATCGGTCTTCAGGAGTCCTTTCTCCTGCAGTGACTGGAGCACGATAGCTGTAGAAGAGAGCGCAAGCACCAGACCGAGAGCAAGGCCCGTCTGCCAGGCCAACCCGAACAGCATGGCCGCAGCAGTTATCAACAGTGCAGAAACAGCGACCTGCATCCCTCCCATGCCAAGAATTGAACGCTTGAGGCGCCAGATCATCTTCGGCTCTAGTTCGAGCCCGATGAGGAACAGCATCATGATGATACCAAACTCGGCAAACTCCATAACCCCTTCGCCCTCATGCCCGATCAGCCCAAGGGCAAACGGCCCTATCACGATACCGGCAACCAGGTAGCCCAGAACAGAACCAAGTCCAAGTTTCTTGGCTATCGGAACCGAAACAACCGCTGCTGCCAGGTAGACAAACGCCTGGAAAAGAAATCCTCCATCATGCATGACCAGCACCCTCCTTTGTTTCGAGAAGATCGTTGAGGTAGGCTCCTTCATCAAAATCACCGGGCTGGGGAGGCGTAGTACCTGCAAGCTGTTGCAGCACGACACGGTACCCTGCCACGGCATCCTGGATGCCTTCACGGGTTATGACGTTGGTCCCGTGCACTACGAATGGCGGCAGGAAACGCATACGGCACAGGTTGGAAACCTGCTCCATGGGTGCCAGCAACTCCCGGATAGTGAACCTGTTGGCGCCAGACCTCGAATAGGAACTCCTGCTGCCGCCGGTACTGATAAAGCAACTGAACAACTTGCCCCGAAGCGCTCCACCGCCCTGGCCGAATGCCCAGCCATGTACAAGAACAAGGTCCATCCACTCTTTGAGAAGAGAGGGGATGCCGAAAAGAAACAGCGGAAACTGGAACAGTATCACATCATGCTCTTCAAGGCGCTTGCGTTCCGCAACCACATCAATATCTCCATGCGGATACAGCTCGTACAGATCATGCAGAGTGACATCGGGAATGGAAGCAAGCACCCTCGTGAGCTGCCGATTCACCCTGGACTTTTCAAATGCAGGATGTGCAAATACAATCAATATCTTTCCCACTCCGCCGGTTCCTTCCGTTTACATTTCATAAAAACTACGCACTACAAGCAGAAAATGAAGATACAATACCACCCAGCTTCTACAAATCAGATCACGGAAAACCAGCGCTGAAGATAAAGGAAGGAGCTTATTTTTAGTAGATTACGTTCAAGATGTACCTGGAGAACGAAGAGTAACATGGCCCATGGCAGTCAGGAATATACTTATCATAGGGCTTGGCGGGGTTGGGCTCCACCTTGCCCGACGCCTTGTCGATGAAGGCTACAATATCACCATCATAGAATCGAACCCCCAGCTGATCAGCAGCGCCCAGGCAGAGCTCGATGCAAAGATCATAGACGGCAACGCCATGGAGCTTTCATGCTGGAAACGAGCCGGTGCAGAATCAATGGACCTGATGATCGCAGTCACCGACCAGGACTCGGTTAACATGATCGCCTCGATCATTGCTGACAGGTTCGGCATCAAGGGAAAGATCGCCCGTGTCCGCTCCCCTGAATATGGCTATGAGAACTCGTTCCTCAACAAGAACGATTTCAAGATCGACATGGTCATCCATCCCGAGGAACTTGTGTCGAAGGAAATCGCCATGCTGGTTATGCGTGCAGCGGCTAACGACGTTATCGATATCGGTGAAGGAGGCATGAAAGTCTGCGCACTCAGGGCAGGCGGAACCATGCCACTCATCAACCAGTCTGTACAGGAGATCCGGAACACCTATACCGACCTCCCGTTCAGGATAGTCGCCATAGCACGGGGTATCAATACCATCATCCCTGGAGATAACGACACCATCCTGCCCAACGACCAGGTCTTTTTCATGCTTGACGCACAGCATATGCAGGGATTTATCCAGCTGATGGGCATGCGTGAACGCCCTATCCAGCGGATCATGATCGTTGGCGGAGGCATGGTGGGGGCCCGCGTAGCGGAACTGCTCGGTAAAAGCGTCAAGATAAAGCTGGTGGAACGCGACCCCGGAAAAGCTGAAGAACTGGCTTCGCATATCAAGCATGCCGATATCCTGCTCGGTGACGGTACGGATGTCAATGTCATGGTACTGGGAGGTATCATGGATATGGATATTTTCATTGCCGCGACGGACAACAACGAGACCAACATCATCAGCTGCCTCCTGGCTAAGCATATCATGAACAGGACAAATGTCGATCCCCAGGGCAAGGAAGGCAAGACCATCGCACTGGTCCGCAAGGAGGATTACCTGGTGCTTGCATCGACCATCGGCCTCGATATTGCCCTGAACATGAAAATTTCGGCAGCCAACGAGATCATGAAGTTCATCCGCATGGGAGAGCTGATCTCTGTTGCCCATCTCCACGGGGTCGATGCGGAAGCTATAGAACTGGTTGCCGCACCCGGTTCGCCAATCACTAAAAAGCGGCTTGGCAAGCTCCGCTCCCAGCTGCAGGATAAAAACATCATGGTCGCAGGAGTCATACGCAACGGCGCCTGCATGCTGACCGACGACGACACGACCATCCAGCCTGACGAACGAGCCATTGTTGTCTCGACAACGAAAAGCATCAGGGAAGCCCAGAAATTGTTCCAGTAACCATACAGCAAGCGTAGAGACAGGATGAACTACCCCTCCATAGCCCATGTATTAGGAACGCTGCTGCTCTTCATTGCTGCAACGATGTTCTTTCCCCTGGCAGTGTCACTCCTCTACGGCGAAGGGGACAGCACTGCGTTCCTGATCTCGATGGCGGTCACCGCAGCTACAGGTGCCCCGGTCTGGTGGCTGTACCGTAAACACAGGGATCTGACCATCCGCGATGGCGTCTTCATTGTTGCATTCGGCTGGATACTGGTCTCCTCCGTATCTGCCCTCCCCTTCATCATCCATGGCTCGATCCCCTCGTTTACCGACGCATTCTTCGAGATGATGTCAGGCTACACGACAACCGGAGCAACTATCCTGAGGGATATCGAGGCACTTCCTCACGGGCTGCTTTTCTGGCGAAGCATGACCCACCTTATCGGCGGCATGGGATTCATCATGGTCACCATCATCCTCCTGCCGCTCCTCGGTATCGGCGGCATGCAGCTCTACAAGGCCGAAGCTGATCCCGGCCAGGTCATCACAGGGGAAAAGTTTCTCCCCAGGGTCAAGGAAGCTGCCATGTGGTTATGGGGTATCTACCTGGGACTCATCCTGCTCCAGTCCCTCCTGCTCTGGCTGTTCGGCATGCCGCTTTTCGATGCGCTCTGTCATGCGTTTGGCACCGTTTCAACATCCGGCTATTCCACGAAAAACGCCAGCCTTGGCCATTATGACAACGCCTGGTTCGACTGGATAACCACCCTCTTCATGTTCCTTGGAGGTATGACCTTCATGCTGCATTACCACATCCTGAAGAAAAACTGGGATCCACTGAAAGAAAACACGGAACTGCGCTGGTATATAGGGTTCGTCCTTTTTTTCGCTGTATCGGCAACCCTCATCCTCTCGCTTGCTGGCAGCCATGAAAACCCGTTCGATGCTGCACGGCACGCCTCCTTCCAGGTCGTCTCCATCCTGACAACCACAGGCTTTACCACAACCGATTACGAACTCTGGCCTGCATCAGCCCAGATGCTCATCCTTGCCTGCTGTTTCATAGGTGCATGTGCTGGCTCGACAACAAGCGGCATCAAGGTCGTCCATTACGAGATCATCAGCAAGTACCTGTACGCAAACGGCAGGAAATTCCTTCAGCCTCTTGCCGTCATACCGATCCGCATCAATGGACGAACTATTGAACAGCCTGTTATCTCGCTAGCCGTCACGTACTTCATCGTCAACATCTTCATGGTTGTCATCGGTGGCATGGTCATGACACTGACAGACAACATGGATATTGCGAGCGCCATGAGCGCGGTTGTCGCAACCCTCTTCAACATTGGCCCGGGATTTGCCGAGGTCGGCCCGTCGCACACCTTTGCCGAAATCTCGGCATTCGGCAAGTGGTTCCTGACCTTCAACATGCTGACCGGCAGGCTGGAAATGTTCTCGGTACTGGTCATGTTCTATCCCTCGTTCTGGAAGGAGTGAAAACATTGCTCACTACGCTCCATAAAGTCTTCGGATTTTCCGGCTTCCGTCCGAACCAGGAAGAGATTGTCAGGGCGATTCTCAATGGGCAGGACGTCTTTGCCGTGATGCCAACGGGTGGCGGCAAATCGCTCTGCTACCAGTTGCCGGCAGTCATGCTGGAGGGCACTGCTCTTGTCCTGAGCCCGCTGATCGCCCTCATGAAAGACCAGGTTGACGGTGCCCGGGCAAACGGTATCAGGGCAGCATACCTCAACAGTACGCTTCCTTTCGAGGAACAGTCCCAAGTAGCGTCACAGCTCCGCGATAGGCAGCTTGACCTGCTCTATGTCGCACCGGAACGGTTCGCCCAGGAAGGATTCCGGCAGCTCCTCAGGGAATCCCCGGTCAGCCTTGCTGTCATCGATGAAGCACACTGCATGTCGGAATGGGGACATGATTTCCGACCCGACTACCTTACCCTGTCGAGTTTAAGTCAACTGCTGCCCGATGTCCCGATTGCAGCATTCACGGCAACAGCAACGCACCGGGTGCAGGAAGATACGCTTGGCAAACTTGGCCTGCGCAGCCCGCTGATTGTGAGAGCATCATTCGACCGTCCGAACCTCACCTACGACGTCCTTTTCAAGGACAACGGTCGGCAACAACTACTGGAGCTGCTCAGGAGGCATAAGGGCCAAGCCGGCATCATCTACCGCACCAGCCGCAAGAGTGTCAACGAAACAGCTGAAATGCTGCAGGAAAAGGGCTTCCGCGCGCTGCCGTATCATGCAGGGCTTCCGGATGATGAACGGAAGAGGAACCAGGAGGCCTTTATCCGCGACGAAGCGGATGTCATTGTCGCCACCATCGCATTCGGTATGGGTATAGACAAGCCAAATATCCGTTTCGTTATCCATGCAGACCTGCCGAAAAGCATCGAGGGCTACTACCAGGAAACCGGCCGTGCCGGACGGGATGGGGAGCCAGGGTACTGCACGCTGCTCTTTTCCCAGGGAGATATCCCGAAAGTCCGCTTTTTTATCGATACCATCATCGACGAAGGGGAGCGGGCCAGGGCCCTCGATGCCCTCTCCAGGGTGGTCACCTTCGCATCATCATCGGTGTGCAGGCGAAAGACTCTGCTCGACCATTTCGGGGAAACCTACCCGAAGGAGAACTGTGCGTCATGCGACATCTGCCTCGGAACAAAGGAAATGGTGGACTGCACCCGGGAAGCACAGATGATCCTGTCAGCCATAGCCCGTACTGACCAGCGCTTCGGGGCAACACATATTATCGACATCGTTACCGGCAGCCGTAACAGGAAACTGCTCGAACTTGGGCACGACCGGCTCAAAACCTATGGTGTAGGCAAGGATAAAAGCAAGAAATTCTGGCGCCAGCTGCTTGATGAACTCCTGGCACAAAAGATCGTGGCAAAATCCGAGGGGCTATACCCAACCCTCTACCTGCTCGAGCCAGCACTTCAGGTACTCAAGGGGAAGGCCACGGTTGAAATGCAGAAACCGGTGTCAAAAGCCCGCCGCAAGGAGCCTCCAGCAGAACAGGCCGGAAACTATGACAACGCGCTGTTCGAAAAACTCAGGCTATTGCGGAAAAACCTTGCCCTGGAACTTGGCATGCCGCCCTATATCGTCTTTTCAGACCGTGCACTCAGGGAGATGGCTGCACTCCTCCCCGAGGATGAGGCAGCCATGCTGGAAGTTTCCGGAGTCGGGGAGGTAAAGCTCAAGCGATTCGGCAAAGCGTTCATCGAGATCATACGGGAGCATGCCCGACACTCATCCCCTGCAGAGTGAAGAGGGCCTTAACAAGGCGTTTTTTGGTTTTCAGAGAAACAGCTGTATATCGGCATCAGCCGCGAACTCAAGGAACATGGCTGCACCGCCTACCTCTACACCGTCGATGAACTGGTCCTTGGTAAAACCGAACACATCCATGGTCATCTGGCAGGCTACGAACTTCACACCGCAGTCAACACAGAGATCCCTTAGTTCCTCTATCGTGGCCACCCCCTTATTCTTGAAGGTCTCTTTCATCAGGCTGGTCGCCATGGTATCGAACCCCGGCATGTTGCCACTTATGAAGTTGGGAATGTTCCACTCTATCTGCTGGAACTCCTTCGAACCGAATGGCATACGCATAGGCATTGCAGGATTGCTGTGCGGTGATACTTTCGCTTCGATCTTCTTGTTAAGCAGGGGAAGTCCGTAAAACGTAAAGAATATCATGACCTCCATATCCATTGCTGCAGCTGCTGAACCAAGAATAAACGGCGGATAAGCCCAGTCCAGGGTTCCTCGGGAAGCTATCAATGCTACTTTTTTCGTTTCGCTCATACCATCCCCCTTAATAGAGTTTTCTTGATGTAAAAGGTATAGACACCGGATTCAACCTGGCTTATAAGTAACCTGTTGCCAGTTTTCTTTGCCCAGGCAGCCACGTCACCGGGTGAGCCCGGATCAGTGGTCAGCAGCCTGAGCACATCTCCGTCAGCCATACTGTTAACGGTTTTTTTTGTTTTCAGTATCGGCAGCGGGCAGCTCATCCCCCTGCAGTCAAGGGTTTGTTCGAAAGACTCTCTTGACATCTCTGACAACTCCTGTTCTTTTTGAAAACTATATAACTACTTAATTATATAATAGTAGCAAAACACCCTGAGACTTACAAGTACTGCCACACAAATATTTCGTCACAACAGGAGTGCATCCCTACCAGTATCGTGTCGCAGAAGCACGAACGTCAACGGGTAAATACCCCGCTGACCGCAACAGCCAGCACGAGTATCTGCAGAAAAGCGATCAGTGCGTATGCATAATCCTTGCTTCGAAGAAATGCTGCAGATGAGACAAGAAGACATGCAACCGGTGTAAGCGTTAGGATCGCGATAGCCGCCAGGCTGAGCATGTCTGCTGAAGGAAGGTTCGCAACCCACGCCCATCCTGAAGAGACGATCCCCCTGGAAACAAGCTCGTCAGCCCCGAGATGCCAGTTACCGGCAATAGACTCGACCGAAACGGAAAGAGGCAACAGGTGGAAAACATAGAGTGTGTAGGCAAGGAGGCTCGCAAGGACACCTGCCCAGGATACACGTTCAAGCACCGTTGCATACGCCTTCTCGACATCAGCTCCTTCTCTTGCAGCTGGAGTATATTTCATGATTCAGATTCCCAACCCTTTTAACAGTGAGCGAAGACCCGCCAGTACAAGAATACTAATGACCACCATTCGGATGGATTTAGGATGGAACTTCGGAAGCAACCAGGCCCCGATACGGGATCCCATCATCATACCTGCAACCGCAGGAATGGCTATAAGGGGCAGTACGGCTCCCTTGAGCAGGTAAACCCATGCAGCTGCCGAGCCGTTGATCGACAACACCAGTCCGCTGGTTGCCACCGATACTTTCAACGGCACTCCCATCAGGAGGTTGAACACTGGCACGTTTGCAAAACCGGCTCCGAGCCCGAACATACCACCGATAAAACCGATAAAAATGAACAGGAATCCCCCAAGCGCTGTCCTGTGGATATTCCAGGGAATATCCTGTTTAAGCGTGGTATCGTGGTAAACTCCGGAAATACACAGAAGCTGTGAAAAACAGTCCGGTTCAACAGTTTCCGGAAGCGCAGAGCGTTTTGACATGATCATCAGTACAGCAATACCTATAATGACCACCCCAAGCAGGAGCTGCACGAAGGCTGCCGGCAGAAGCAGGCCGACAAGCGCCCCGAAAATGGAGCTCACCGACCCGAGCAGGGCCATGGGAAGACCAAGGCGCAGGTTAGCCATGCCGCTTCTCAAGAGCGGTGCTCCAGCTGAAAGCGCCCCGGAAAGAGCGACAAGCAGGCCTGCTGCACGAACAAAATCGATATGAAACGGGAAAAAGCTGCTGACGATAGGCACAAACAGCACCCCACCCCCAACCCCGGCAATCACGGCAATGATGCCGAGGAAAAATGAAAAAATGAAGAGCAGAAGCACCCAGATCCACCAGGCAACATCGGTGCCTGGCAGAACAGCTGCCGCATGCGAAACCCCGGGAAGCAGCATGACGAGGGCGCCAGAAAGCGCCACCGTCATGAATACCCTCCTCATTACAGCAACACCCACAGCTTACTCTCCCTTTCCAACATAGAAGGTTTCTTCCGTCGGGCGTACAGGGCGGTTGAGCCATAGTGGACGGCGCAGACCGCCAGGGCCCGGTGCTGGACGGGTCATGGCAAGCCACTCCTTGTAGACCTGGAACGACCTCTCGGTATCAACAAAGACATCACCATACCTATCACCCTGGTGAGCTTTTTCTATACTGACCTTCTGGTGCCAGCAGTGCATGCCGCTGATCGGGTCCGGATGCACCGGGAAGGTGATATTCTGGTGCACACCTCCGTCAGACCAGAATATCCGACCAGAATCGGGATCATCGCTCTCGTAAGGCGCAATACCTTCCTTGACCCGCATTTTCCACTTGGTACCACCTTCTCGCTCGATCGAAACGAGATTGGTTGCCCAGCGGTTGCCCTTCTGGTCCTGGTCACGCCGCCACCGCCCGATATGGTGCGAGCAACAGAGCACACCGGGACGTATGGATTCAGTGACCCAGGCCCGGTTGACATGGTAGCCGATATCGGTATTCACCCGAACAAGCTCACCATTTTCAATACCCATGGAAGCAGCATCATCAGCATTGATCCATATCGGGTTACGATGAGCAATCTCAGCCAGCCACTTGGCGTTGCCGGAACGGGAATGAATCAGGACAGGAAGCCTGAACGTCGGTACAAGGACAAACTCGTTTTTTGAACGGTCCATCTTTTCCTGGTGGATATGGCTCTTGATATAAGCAGGAAGCCTGTACTCCGGCCACTTCCAGTCAACCATGGTCTGTGAATAGATCTCCTGCTTTCTCGATGGCGTTGGGAACCCGACACAGCTCTTTCCAGCCACCTCGGCTCCAACGGGCGAACCGTTACTGAAGATCGTTCCATTTTCAACCGTTGCCGACTTGAGCTGTTCTTCGCCAAGAGGCGTCTCATGGACTGAATACACATTGCTTTCCACCTCGAACGCGCCGTAACGCTTCATGTATTCAAGCGGGGAAAGCCCCTCTTTTGCTGCAGCTTCAGGAAGCTTCGGAGTATGCTCGAAAATGTAGCGGTAATACTCGTTTATGGTCAGTTTCTCACCTTGCCGGTAGGGGGACTCGAAGTGCTTTTTCACCCCGAGGCTGCCATCAGGGTCTATCCTCCATGACAGTTCGAGCCAGAACTCGTCTTCCTCCCAGACCTCTCCCATGTTGGCCTGCCAGGTAAATTCCACGGGCTTGCCCAGGCGTTCCTGCGCCACACGCATCACCGGCTGTCGGAATGCAATCCACTTGCCGGCATGGGTTTCGTAACTTATCAGGTCGTGACGTTCAGGCGAATGCCCCATCGGCAGCACGTAATCGGCAAAGTAGGCCGTTTCGTTCCATGTTGGCGTGAGGGCGATATGCAGCCCTATCTTCGACTCGTCTTCAAGCGCCTCGATCCATGAAAAACCGTCAGGATAGGTCCATACGGGATTGAACACCCTGGTAAAATACACATCCAGTTTTCCCCGCCCTTCCTTGAGCATGTGAGGAAGCAGGAAGCTCATCTCGTAATGGGCGAGAGGATATTCGTCTGGGAGGTGCAGTGGATTCCAGAACTTCTGGGGTTCCGGATGAGTATGGAAGGTAGGCTTGAACTTGTTCCATGCACTTGGTGCCGTACCGCCGGGAGTCCCTACACTGCCGGTCAGGACGTTAAGGAAATGCAGTGTCCTCGAAACCGCCCAGCCACCAAGGTTCCCGCTGCTGGCACTACGCCACACATGGGTCGAGAAACGCTCGCCGGCCTCACCTATCTGCCGGGCGACGTCTCGTATGGTGGCTGCAGGTACACCGCTCTCCTGCTCGGCATATTCAGGGGTAAACTCATGGTATTCTTCCCTGAGAGCCTCTATGAACGTCTCAAACGTTTTCGGACGGTCAGGATATTCTGCTTCCAGGTACTGCTGCCAGTTCACCCAGTTTTCCAGGTACGCCCTGTTGTAAAGGCCTTCATCAATAATCACTTTTGCCATGGCAAGCAGCACTGCAGGCTCGGTGCCGGGATAACTGGTCATCCAGTAATCGGACATGCTTGCCGTATTGGAAAGCCGGGGATCGAGCACGGCAAGCTTGGCGCCTTTCATCCGGCCCTCCATGATACGCTGTGCATGGGGATTGAAATAGTGGCCAGCCTCAAGGTGAGCACTGACAAGAAGGATGAACTTGGCGTTCGAATGGTCAGGGGAGGGGCGGTCGAAGCCCTCCCAGATTGCATAGCCAAACCGGGCTCCTGACGAACAGATATTGGTGTGGCTGTTGTGGCCGTCAACCCCCCATGCCTTGAGTACCCAGTCCATGAAGCCTTCATGACCCGGACGTCCTACATGGTATGAGATCTCGTTGTTACGTCCTTCCTGGAGGGCCTTTCGCATTCTCGAGGAAATATCGTCAAGCACGCTCTCCCAGCTGACACGCTCCCACTTGCCGCTCCCCCGGGGACCTACTCGCTTGAGTGGATAGAGAATCCTGTCGGTATCGTCAAGCTGGTTGATGGTAGCTGGTCCCTTGGCACAGTTGCGCCCCCGGCTTGCAGGATGGTAGGGATTACCCGTAAACTTACGGATCCGCATATCCTTTTTATCGATATAGGCAAGGAGTCCGCAACCCGCCTCGCAGTTGAAGCAGGAGGTCGGCACAAGCATGTATTCCCTCCCTTTTCGCTCCGGCCAGCTGCGGGAATCGTATTCTACCCAGCTATCCCAGTGTTCGGGAGGAGGGCAACTGAGCTGTTCACGCTCGTAGCCGGTAGCGGCTTGCGGCTCTTCCTCCTTATGAAGGTTTTCTACCAGGTGCAACGACTCAGCTGCCTTTTCTATGATGGTTGGTTTATGTGTAGAGTTCATGTCTGCTACGGTTTAACTTACGGAAACTAACTGCGGTGCCCGGACCCAGAGCTTTTCAGCATAGTAGATTCCCCCAAGGGAAAGGATGGAGCCAAGCGAGAGAAGGAGCAGGGATGAGCTCCACACGAAGATGACAAAGGGCAGCAAGCAGCCAAGGAGGAAAGCTCCCACCCAGAACTGCGACTTGAGCGAACCTGAAGAGATCTGGTGCGCAGCAGCCTCGGCCTGCTTTGAAGGATGCCTTCCGAAGAGTTCGCTGACCATGATCACCGCGTTAAGCGCAACCCCGGCAGCAAGCCCCCAGCGCAACACCACTACAAGTATACCTGGAGCACCAAACACCAGCATGAGCAACATCATGGCTGCTCCTCCCGCAACAAGGGATGTGAGGAGCATATGGAACGGCATCAACGGGCTCTGCCAGAAATCACGCCCCCTTGCCGAACCAAACAGGAATGCAGTATATATCGAGGTCATGAAGGCGAATACCATGCCGCCCCAGAGCGCAACCTGCTCTACCAGTTCCAGCCCTAGCAGCTTTCCGGCAGCCCAGAGAGCCAGGAACGCACCGTACCCTCCTATGATATACCCGCCCCTGACAAGCCATGACCTGAACTGGGGACGCAGCATAACCGACTGAAACCGGTCAGGACGATCGAGGTCTTTGATCAGAAAACCGCCTGTCAAGCCCAGGAAGGCCAGCGAAATGCCCCATGAAGACCACTGCATTGCCTCCGGGAGCTGAATTGAGAGCATGACTGTCAGCAGGAAAAAGAGCATGAACAGGCCTGATGAGATCCCTTTAGACCAGACATAGGCAGGAACTTCCCACCCCCATACAACACCCTTGGAGGGAATATCATAGACCTTGCGTGGCACCGAGGGGTCGTCCTGCAGATGCGCCTGGCGACGCTGCTGTGGACTTTTGGCATGTGACTTCCCGGCAAAATGCCCTACACCCCTGGACTGCTCGCTCCAGAGATAGGGGCGACCATCCTGTGTCTGCAGAGGATCAAGCGCTGCTCCGTCACCCTGGATATAGAACATGTTCGGGGAAGTCCCTTTTTCAGGTCGCCTCACCGTAGTCTGCTCGGTTGCCACCAGTTTCGAGATCTCGCTCTGGGGATCATCGAGATCCCCAGACACGATAGCCTGCTGTGGGCAGGTAACGACACAGGCCGGCTTTAACCCGACCTCCTTACGATGAGCACAGTAATTGCACTTTGCCGAAGTGTGGCTTTCAGGATCGATGTAGAGCGCTCCATAGGGACACGCCTGGGCACATGCCTTGCACCCGATGCAACGGCGACCGTCAAAATCCACAATACCGTCTTCACGCTTCTGGAGAGCCTCTACCGGGCAGATGTTGACGCACGGAGGCTCCTCGCAGTGGTTACACCTCAAGACCGTAAAGTAACGGCGGGTATCAGGAAATTTTCCTTTTTCAACATATTTCACCCAGGTCCGGTTGACTCCTACAGGCACCTGGTTTTCGGACTTGCATGCAACCGTGCAGGCATGGCAGCCAATGCATTTTCGTCCATCGATGACAAAGCCATAATTCATGGGCGTACTGACCTTAATGATTGTTTTGTCTTTATATATTTATATAACTATATGGTAATATAATAAAACAATCTCCTCGCATTACAAAAAAAATTCTTCACTTGGCACACCTCTGGTCATCAAAAGCGCTCTTCTTGTGATACTGCGGTTGATTTACTATATAGCCATAGGCTCTCCGCATTGCGGAGCTTTTTTCATTTCCTAATCTCTGAGACACATGGATACACACGTCTACAAAAAAATCGAGCTGGTAGGCTCCTCGACCACCAGCATTGAAGAAGCCGTCCAGAACGCTGTCAAGCGCGCATCTGAAACCATCCGTAACATCCGCTGGGTTGAGGTCGTAGAGACCCGCTGCCATGTTGAGGAGAACCAGATTGCTTACTGGCAGGTTACTGTCCGTATCGGCTTTACCCTGGACCAGTAAGAAACAGCAAACCCCCGGCACTAAGGACCGGGGGTTTTTGCTCTGCCTCTTAACACAAAAAACCAGGCGATCAGAACGTATAACTGTAACTCATCGACCAGTTAGCCTGGCTGTGGTCGATACTCACCCCGTTAGCATTGGTCTCGGTCACCTCAGGCACATAGGCAAATGCTGCAGCTATCTTATGCTGTGGAAGGAACCTGTAACCGAATCCCCCGGTATAGTGTGTCTTGACTATAGCCGGGAAGAGTGGATTGAGGTATGCATCGGGAACAGGATTGCTCGAAAAGCTCGCTCCTGCCCGAAGCCAGAGGTCGCTTGTAGCCTGGTATTCGGCACCAACCGATACAACAACCTGGTCATCCCACTCCTGCTTCATGCTCACCTCTATCTCCTGGCCTGCAAAAGCACCATTTACTGAAGCATCGTTATCAGCAGTAAACACCATGGTAAAATCCTCCATGACGGCCGACCAGTTCAGCACCTTCACATCGCTCACCAGCATCCAGCGGTCTACCGGACGATAGGCAATGCCAAGGCCTAGGATTTCAGGCCACTCGAAATCCTTGACTTCCATCGTACCATCAAGGGTCTGTGTCACCGCATCACCTCCGGCTATTCCTGCAAACGATATCCGGGCATTGCTGGTTTCCAGGTCACTGATATGGGTCTGGCTGTGGTATGATGCACCAATCGTAAGCCGGTCGCTCAGCTTATGCATGATACCAGCCTTAAGGCCCCAGCCATAGCCATCCGCCTCACCGGTATAATCAGTATTGTTCGAAAAGTCGAAACGGGCATAATTGATGTCACTGAACCCTGAAAGAGAAGCGGCCATGCTGCCACCGACGCTCCCCCCGATCCCGTCCTGGAACTGTCCGAACGTATAGCCATCCATGTCCATCTGCAGGTCCATGCTTGCCCAGACAAAATCAAGCGACCAGCCAAAGCTGGTTCGGTCATTTATATCATAGGCTACAGGGAACATTACCCTGCCCATGCTGACTTCGGAACGGATTTCATCACCACTCATAGGCTTGAAGTCATCACCGGTTGTCCAACTCATAGGCTTTCCCATGGCAAACAATGGCGAATCATCGCCGTATTCGGTACCCATACCTCCCTGTGCCAGCACAGCTACACCCCAGCTGAGCTTGCCATCGCGGCGAATATACGAGAGCGATGGCATGTAATACGCATCCCCGCCAGATTCACTCACCGTGCCTCCGTTTTCAGAACTTACGTCCGGATGCAGTCCACGTATGCCGATACCGATACGCTGTGCATCCTCCTCCATGATAGCCAGGGTCGCCGGGTTGTTCATGACTGCGGAGTTCCCCGTGTCATACGCCATGCCCGCACCGCCAAGCGCATGGGACCGGGCCCCATAACCTTCGAGGTTCATGCCATTGGTAGCAGCAGCTTGCTTGACGCCCGGCAGCATGCAGAGCAGCATGAGAAGCCATAATTTTCTTTGAGGTGATGATGCCATAACACTCCTGATTCTTGTTTTCGCAAAAACTAAATAACCATACAATTATATAAATATACATGGAAACACCAAGTTTTTACGTTCAGAAACCAGCCTGGTTTGTAAAAAGGAGAAAAAAAAAGCGGAGGCATTACTGCCTCCGCTGAAGGGTTTGATGGTACGACCCGCTTAGTTCTGCTCGCCAGTAAAGCGCTCAGGTGCCATCGCCCAGTGCTCAGGAGAGAGCCAGAGCGTGGAGAGCAGGAGCTCCCGGATATGAGCGAACTCTTTAGGAAGCTTATCATAAAGCTTTTCAAAGAGTTCCTCATGGGATAACAGTTCCTTTTTCCAAAGCTCCCTGTCGATAGACATGAGCTTTCCGAATTCTTCGGGAGTGAACTCTTCAAGCCCCTCCCAATCCATGGAATCATACTTCGGCATCCAGCCCAGGGGACTTTCAACAGCACTTGACCTGCCGTGTACCCTGTCGACAATCCATTTGAGTACACGCATGTTCTCACCAAATCCCGGCCAGAGGAACTTACCGTTTTCATCCTTGCGGAACCAGTTAACACCAAAGATCCTGGGCGGATCGGAAAGCAGGCGACCAACATGCAGCCAGTGATTGAAGTAATCGCCCATGTGGTAACCACAGAACGGAAGCATGGCAAACGGATCGCGACGAACCTCGCCGATCTTACCAGCTGCCGCAGCGGTTTTCTCCGACCCCATGGTTGCAGCAAGGTAGACGCCGAAGTACCAGTTTGGCGACTGGTAGACAAGCGGCACGACATCACTGCGACGTCCACCGAAAATAAACGCGCTGATAGGTACACCGGCAGGATTTTCCCACTCGGGGTCAATTGAAGGGCACTGTGATGCCGGAGAGGTAAAGCGAGCATTCGGATGTGCTGCAGGAGTATCAGAATCGGGGCTCCATGGGTTACCTCGCCAGTCAATAAGACCCTCTGGAGGGGTCTTCGACATACCTTCCCACCAGACATCACCGTCAGGCGTCAAGGCAACATTGGTAAAGATGCTGTTTGCCCTGAGCGAAGCCATGGCATTGGAATTGGTCTTGACCGACGTACCCGGAGCCACACCGAAGAAACCGTTCTCAGGATTGATGGCATAGAGACGGCCATCTTCACCGGGCTTGATCCAGGCAATGTCGTCACCAATGGTCGTTACCTTCCAGCCGTCGAAAGAGTCCGGCGGAATAAGCATGGCAAAGTTGGTCTTGCCGCAGGCACTCGGGAATGCTGCTGCCACATAGGTTTTTTCACCCTCAGGCGACTCAACGCACAGGATCAGCATATGCTCGGCAAGCCATCCCTCATCGCGAGCCATGGACGAGGCGATACGCAGGGCAAAACACTTTTTACCAAGAAGGGCATTGCCACCATAGCCGCTACCGAACGACATGATCGAACGCTCTTCAGGAAAATGAACGATATATTTCTGGTCGTTGCATGGCCATGGGACATCCGCCTGGCCAGGCGCAAGAGGAGCGCCAACGGAGTGGAGGCAGGGGACAAAATCACTCGACTCGCTCATGAGTTCAGCAACGGCACGCCCCATCCTTGTCATGATGCGCATGTTCGTGACCACGTAGGGAGAATCCGTGATTTCCACACCGATATGAGCTATATGTGAACCCAGGGGGCCCATGCTGAAGGGAATGATATACATGGTACGCCCTTTCATACAGCCCTCGAAAAGACCATTGAGCGTCTCCTTCATCTCTTTCGGATGTACCCAGTTATTGGTAGGACCGGCATCCTGGCGGCGAAGGCTGCAGATAAAGGTCCTGTCTTCTACCCTGGCCACATCGCTTGGATCAGAGCGGCAAAGGAAACTGTTTGGACGCTTTTCGTCAGAAAGACGAATAAAGGTTCCGCTATCAACCATCTGCTGGCAGAGCATATCATACTCTTCCTGTGAACCGTCACACCAATGTACTGCATCCGGCTGGCACAAGTCCGCCTTTTCCTGGACCCAGTCGATCAGTTTTCGGTTTTTCACATAATCTGGTGGATTAATGTGGATAGAGGTCATGGTCATCCTGTTGTCTGATGTGTTAAAAGATAAGCGCCTCCCAAGGGGGCACCTGTTAAAAACTCAACTGTTACCTGCCAGCCTCGATGGCCTCGACGATCAGCTCCTTGAATACCTCGTAACTCTGCTCTCCTACGACATAGGATCCAAGCACACCGTCTGCATCGATCACAAATGATGTCGGGATATACTTTATCCCACCGTCGGCATAACGGTTGTAGGCATCCACGATCTCCTGGGTCACCATCACCACAGGATAGTTGATTCCCATCTCTTCAATAAAGGCGTTCATACGATCTCTGTCTTCATTGACAGCTATACCGATAAACGTAAAGCCCTGGTCAGCATATTCAGCCTGCAACCTGACCATGTCGGGAAGCTCATTCCTGCAAGGTGGGCAGTAGGAGGCAAAGAAATTAACGATATACGCCTTACCTTCCAGGTCAGCAGAAGATACCTGGCTACCATCCAGTGCGGTAGCTGAAAATGAAGGCGCCATGACAGCATTCACAGGATCTGGGCGGGCAGTTTCAGCCTTGTCTGGCTGACAGGCTACCATAACCATACCAAGTGCCGCAACAAGGAGAGCCCTTGCGGATGTATTACTTATTCTCTTGAGGAAATTCATTGACTTGCGAGTTAAGCGGTTGTTGGAAAATATACAATTAATACCGGTTATTCAGAACCTGAGAAGGGGTCCTGAGAAAACTTTGCGTTTCAATAACAAATAAAGTATATTTCGGCTTTGATATTATTATCAGATGAGCTGCCACCTTAGCTCAGTTGGTAGAGCAACTGTTTCGTAAACAGTAGGTCGTGGGTTCAAGTCCCGCAGGTGGCTCACGACTAAGCAGCAGCTTTTCTACCGGAATGAACCGGTAATCGGACGAAAAAGTTTTGACTCCTAACATCAAATCCTAGCAAAACTGTCACTATGCAAGAAGGTAAGATATCCCAGATCATCGGCCCGGTCGTTGATGTAGACTTCCCGGAAGGGCAGCTCCCAGCAATTCTCGACGCCCTCACGGTAGCCCGTCCAGACGGCTCCAGGCTGGTACTTGAAACACAGCAGCACCTGGGTGACGAAAGGATCCGGGCGATCGCCATGGAAGGTACCGACGGCCTCGTCAGGGGAACCGCCGTACAGAATACCGGCAAGCCGATCCAGGCACCTGTTGGAGAAAAGGTTCTCGGCAGGATGCTCAATGTTGTCGGTGAACCGATCGACGGCCTTGGCGCTATTGAATGTGACACAACCCAGTCGATCCACCGCAGTGCGCCTAAATTTGACGAACTCTCAACAAAGTCAGAGATGTTCGAAACAGGTATCAAGGTTATCGACCTTCTCGAGCCATACTCCCGTGGTGGTAAAACCGGCCTCTTCGGTGGTGCCGGTGTAGGCAAGACCGTGCTTATCATGGAGCTCATCAACAACATCGCCAAGCAGCAGTCAGGGTATTCTGTATTTGCTGGCGTTGGAGAGCGTACCCGTGAAGGCAATGACCTCTGGGAAGAAATGAAGGAATCAGGCGTTATCGACAAAACCGCCCTGGTTTTCGGCCAGATGAACGAGCCGCCCGGAGCCCGTGCCCGCGTTGCACTCACAGGGCTCTCCATCGCAGAGTACTTCCGTGATGCAGAAAACCGCGACGTGCTGCTCTTTGTTGACAACATCTTCCGCTTTACCCAGGCAGGTTCAGAGGTATCAGCGCTTCTCGGACGTATGCCAAGTGCTGTAGGTTACCAGCCAACGCTCGGTACTGAAATGGGTGAACTGCAGGACAGGATTGTATCGACCAAGAAAGGTTCGGTCACCTCGGTACAGGCGATTTATGTTCCTGCTGATGACCTTACCGACCCTGCTCCGGCAACCACCTTTACCCACCTCGATGCAACGACCGTGCTTTCACGTTCAATTGCAGAACTTGGTATTTACCCGGCAGTCGATCCGCTTGACTCCACATCCCGTATACTCGATCCGAACATTGTCGGTGACGAGCACTACAACACTGCCCAGGCAATCAAGGAAATCCTCCAGCGCTACAAGGATCTCCAGGATATCATCGCCATTCTCGGTATGGACGAGCTCAGCGACGAAGACAAGCTGATCGTAGCCCGCGCCAGGAAAATCCAGCGATTCCTTTCACAGCCGTTCTTCGTGGCAGAAGCATTTACCGGTCTCTCCGGGAAATACGTTAAGCTTGAAGACACGATCAAAGGCTTCAAGGAAATCATTGAAGGCCGTCATGACAACCTTCCTGAAAATGCCTTCTACCTGGTAGGCACCATCGAGGAAGCTATTGAAAAGGCAAAAACCCTGTAATCATCTGATATAACATGGCTAGTTCTGACAAAGCCTTTGAAATAGAGATCGTCACCCCGGAAAAGCAGTACTTTTCCGGGGATGTCACCAGCGTTATTGCTCCAGGGAGGGACGGACTTTTCCAGATCCTGAAAAACCATGCCCCGCTTGTAGCAGCCCTGAAAGAGGGAACAGTCAAGATCGAACTTCCCCAGGGTGGTCAGAAAAGCTTTACCATTCCTGACGGATTTCTTGAAGTCAGCGAAAACAAGGCGATTCTTCTTGCTGAGGCTGTCTCCTGACAGACACGGTTTCAAAGGTCAACAACAGTGTACAACATCAGTGTGAAGCAAGGGCTTGCACTGATGTTTTTTTATTTTGAGCATGCACAGGCGTATGGACAAACCACTACCCAGGGCTCTTCGACCCGGTGATACCATAGGACTCGTATCGCCCTCATCCCCTTCACCAGACCTGGAAAAGATAGAAAAAGCTGTTTCTTATCTTGAAGGTATCGGTTACAGGGTCAAGCCGGCACGCCATTTCAACTCCCATGCGGTCAACCGCAGTGACCTGGACAGAAAGAAAATCCAGGATCTACATGACATGTTCTCCGACGCCACTGTCCGGGCAGTCTTCTGCCTTCGGGGCGGTTCCGGGTCTTCTCGACTTCTCAAAGGTCTCGATTACGATATCATTGCCAGAAACCCGAAAATCCTGGCAGGTTATTCCGACATCACCGCACTCTCCCTGGCGATTTACGCAAAAACTGGCATGGTAACCTTTTCCGGCCCCATGCTTGCGACCGAACTCCATTCCCCGACACCGTTCACCGAGGAGAATTTCTGGAAAATCCTGACAACTCCCGGCAAGCAGCACGAAATTGTAGCCCATCCCGACCACCCCATGACCCTGTTCAGCCCAGGCACTGTAAGCGGCACACTTCTGGCAGGAAACCTGACCGTACTGGATGGCCTTGTAGGAACCCCGTTCATGCCATCGATGCAAGAGTCTCTTCTGCTGATAGAGGATATCAATGAGGAACCCTACAGGATCGACCGGCTTCTTGCCCACCTGGACAATGCATCTCTCCTTGAACAGGTCTCCGGCCTGCTCTATGGCCAGTTTCGACGTGACCCCCTCCATCCCGACGAAGGAGGTCCCCTGATGGACATACTCGAGTTTTATGCCCGCAAGATCAAGCCCGGAAGCCCTTGTGCCGCGGGCTTCTCGTACGGGCATACGGACCTGCTCCTTACCCTGCCTGTAGGGGCTCACTGCCTTTACAGCGTTAGCGACAAGGGCATCTCGATCTCAACAACTGCTGCTGTCACCGCCTGAGGTCAACATCATTTTTTAGGTTGCTTTTTATTACTTTTCATATGAAGCAATTCCGGAATATCCTAGCAAACACCGACCGAACCATGCATTGCCAGCACAAGGAAGCCACTCGACAGGAAACCCAAACCGCAGCCCCGCTCCTCGACGATGCCTACAGGGTCATTCTTTTCAATGATGATGTCCATACGTTCGACGAAGTGATTCTCCAGATTATAAAAGCTGTACGCTGCACACGCGCGAAAGCTGAAAAACATACCTGGGAAGTTCATACTCGCGGCAGTTCCATTGTATTCAGGGGTTCGCTTCCCGAGTGCCTGAGAGTCAGCGCCATTCTTGAAGAGATTGAACTCGCCACTGAAATCCAGACAAACTGAGCCACTCCCGCTTTCAGTTTGATGGCTATATTTCATATACTTATCATATATATCGTATAGTTCCTAAGCTAACCACGCCCTGCCAGGCGGAAAAATGAGGAGGGGCCTATGGAAAAACTTGAGCGGGAAATCAGGTTTGCAGTAGTCATGTATGGGGGAATTTCCCTTGCCATCTACATGAACGGAATAGCAGAGGAACTGCTGCAGATGGTTCGGGCTACTGGCAACAGGTCCGACAAAAACAACACAGGCCTTAAGGGCAGCTCCCTCGTCTACCGAAAAGTCGCTGACCTGCTTGATAATGGAGATAAGAACCCTTTCACCCACAAGTTCGTTATCGACATTATATCGGGAACCTCAGCAGGAGGAATAAACGGAATCTGCCTGGCCAAGGGTCTCGTACAGGGAAGCAGTGACCTCAAGAGCCTCCGAAACATATGGATTCAGGATGGCGATGTCAGTACTCTGCTTAACGACAGTAAAAGCGACCGCATAGCAGGAAAAAAATACCGTTCAGCCCGTCCTGAAACATCCCTGTTCAATAGCCAGCGAATGTATGGGCTGCTCCTCAAGGCATTCAGTGAAATGGAAAAGGAACCTGGCAAGGTTCCGCTTGCTGGATCCATGGACCTTTATGTCACGGCAACTGATCTCTACGGCATTCAGCAATCCCTGCAAATAGAGGGGCAGGATGCGTATGAACATAGCTATAAGCATGTTTTCCCCTTCAGCTTCAGGACGGAAACAGAAACGCTGCTGACGCCTCCACCAAACTGTTTTACAAAAAAACATGACAGTATGCTGGCATTTGCCGCGCGCTGTACCTCTTCTTTTCCGCTAGCTTTCGAGCCGGTAACTCTCGATTCTGTGCTGGACCAGTTGTCACAGCAGAGCCCGGAAGACGCTTCGGCCCTTGAAGAACATGCCTCGGTGGAAAGCAGGTTCTTCAGGAAATACGCACCCTCACCATTAGCAGCAACACTGCGTCAACGACCGTTCGCAGACGGAGGCTATCTTGACAATCGCCCTTTCGGACATGCCATTGAGGCCATCCATGCCCGAACAGCAAACTGTTCCATACAGCGAAAACTCCTGTTTATCGATCCAAGGCCCGAAACACGGGGGCATGATGAGATCGATGACGTCTCGTTCTTTAAAAACGCCCAGCTTGCAGCCTTCACTCTCCCCGGCTATGAACCAATCAGGGAAGAAATCAGCACTGTCCAGAAACGCAACAAGTGGCTAAGGGAGGTCAGGACAATCCTTGACAAGGTCCAGGATGCCAACAAGAGACGGATACGACGGATTATCTATGATGACTTCGAGAGGTTCAGGCAGGGGCTCGATCCCAGCACCCGACCGGATACAAGCACTGATGTCCAGCAGAAAACGCTCAGCGATGAAGAAAAATATGCACTGATCGACGTTCCTCCGGACCAATCATTATTGTCCGGACAGGCTTCACAACAGGCACTGAATTTCTGGAAAAACATCGTCAATGCGCCTTTTGGCAGGAGCAGTGAGAGAAGGCACATCCCTTTTGAACAGAAAGGGATGGCTGAAATGACACAAGCCCTTGGCGACATTTACCCGGCCTACCACTTCACGAAAATCAGCAAGCTCGACCAACTGCTTACAGCCATGCTTGCCTCTGCCTGCGGCCTAGAGGAGAGTCCGGCTGAAATGCAGCATCTTGAACAGGAACTTGTCTCGTGGCGGAAACAACACTTTGTCACCTACCTGTCAGAAACGGCACCGGGTATCGAAAGTGAAAACACCTACCTGCTGAAATATGACCTCGGGTTCAGGATAAGAAGGCTGAACTATTTTCGAGAGCTGCTGCTTGAGATTATCAAGCATGATACGACAAATCCGCTGACACAACATATTGCAAAAAACACTCTTCGGACTGAACCGAATAAAGGCCCTGTGCAGCAACGGCAGCTCCAGGGTTTAGGGCTGCTGTACAAAACAATCTGCTCGAACCTCAAGCAGCTCTACCTGCTCCGGGACCTCCTGCTGACACCCGGCACACAGCATCCCCTGTACGAAAGTTCGAACGCATTACCTGGACTACTCAAGGGTAACCAGGAGCAGGCTGCAATACACGCGCTGTTAGACACACTCATGGACAAGCTCCACAACATTGTCATGAATGGACCATCCGGGACAAACGGAACTGTTGCCGTCAGTAACGCTGTAGTAGAACAAGGCATAGATCAGCTTGGAAAAACATTTCCTGAAACAGCAGGAAGACTCAAATACCTCTACCTGTACGGTTACGATCTTGAGGATGCCTCAACCTACCAGCTTCTTGCAGATGGAAACGTCGCAGAAGGCTCAATCATCGATATAGAGCGGGTCAGTCCTGCTGATGCCCATTCGCTCTGGAACGAAGCTGTTGATGGCAAAAAGCTTGCCGGCCTTGCTCTCGGAGGCTTTGGTGGGTTTCTCGACTGGCAATGGCGGTACAATGATATCATGTGGGGGCGACTCGACGCCTCCGAACTGCTGATTACCACGCTCCTCAGAGAGTCGAATGTTCCCGGGCGTGAAAAGGCAGCATTGATTGCAGAGGCCCAGAAAGCGATCCTTGAAGAAACAATGACCGACTGGAGCAATGAACTTATCCGGAAAGGGATTGAGGCATCTCCCCGGCTGCAGGACCAGCATAAACGGCTACAGCATATCCTGCATAGCATACAGTGCGGAGGAACATGGCAGGAAACGTTCAAAAGCTGTTACCGTGTAGATCATGACCCCGAACCCGAGCCATCACTCGACCAGGCAGGTCGTGCTGCAGCAGTACTGTCATCCATGATAGACGGAACAAATAATGGTAAGGGAATCACAGGACGACTGGCAATGTTTCTCAAGTATGTAGCTTCTTTCGTGCTGGGTTTGCTTGATTTTTCAAGCCCGAAAAACATCCGGGGAAGCTTTGTCCGTTACTGGCTGCAGCTCTTGTTCCTGGTTTCCGTTGTCATGCTCATAGGTGGCTACCTGATTCCTGACCAGCTGGGCAATACACTTACCGTGGCAGGTCTTGTGCTACTGGGCGCTGTCTTGCTCTTCTCGGTAGTCCTTAAAACTGTACGATTCGTGCTTTACGCCATGAACCGCAAAAAAAAGCAGCCAGCATGCAACCCCGGCTGATCACTGGAACAGCCGGCGGTATTCATCCTCTGTCCTGCTGTCGGCTGTCGCTACGGCAATCCGTTCCGGAATGGTGACAAACATGTTTCTGAAGTTCCGAACGCAGGTCGGAGATGAGAAATAGATTTCATCGATACAGTCAAGATCAATCGCATCACCCTCCTGCTGCATTCCCCGGGCGTAAACACCTAAGGGGGTCACCTGGTTATCGAGTTCCCTCAACTCTGAAACCAGGAACTCGTCAACATGGTTTGAACCAGGCAGCAGGATCTTCCTTGACGAAATACCCAGGTCTTCAAGGCCTCCTGCATAGCCGGCTTTGCCGTCCGGCTCGACCGTATAATCCGCAACCAAGCCGGATTTCTGCAGTTCTTCGGCAGCAGCATCCCCAGCGGTACAGATGGTCATATGACCGATTGCCCGCACGTCACGACCGGACTGGAAGAGATACTGGAAAAAATACTTAACAGCGAACTTATTCTGGAAAAAGAGCAGATCATAAGCCTCCAGACGTTCGAATGCCTGCTGCACAGCCTCGAGATCCGCACCGGAAACCTGCCGGCAGGGAAAATGCACCTTTATGTAATCTGTCGCAGGATACCTGCCAGAATCCCCTCCGGTCATCAGCACTTTTTTCTTCCGCTCATGCCAGTTATGCTCGATAAACTTGCCTATGCTGTCACCAATAATAAGCAGGGCCGGCGAATAGACCGCCCGCTCCCGCTTGCGGAACTCATCGAGCGTTCCGGTGAATACTTTCTGGTTGTAACGGGTGGCATTCTGCACAACGGCAACCATGGTCGAGCCCGATCTTCCCTTTGCTGCGACCGCGTCAAGCACATCATGTACGGTAGATGCAACCATGTAGTAGACGATGGTATCTGTTTCGGGCACCTGTATCCGGTCTACCGGATGCCCTGTACAGAATGCAACCGATGACGAGATTTTACGCATGGTCAGCGGAATCTCGGTATAGGTACTTGCGCCATGGGCGGCTGTAATACCGGGAATGATCTCATACCCGATACCGTACTCCCGAAGGGTATCGATCTCTTCTCCACCACGACCGAAAATGAACGGATCCCCACCCTTGAGACGGACAACAACCTTGCCGTCCATGGCATGACGGACAATCTCGCGATTGATTTCATCCTGCTCGAAATGATGGCTGTCCTTGCGTTTGCCGGTATAGATCTTCACAGCGCTGTACTGGTCTATCAGTTCCATGCTGACAAGATCGTCATAGAGGATAACGTCTGCATCCCGCAACGCTTTTTCCACCTTCACGGTTATCAGCTCAGGGTCGCCCGGACCAGCCCCGGCGATATAGACATAACCTTTTTCCTGTTCTCTTGCCGAAACCTCGTTACGAGGGGCTTGACGTGTACTGCTTGAACTACCCATAGTGTTACTCCGCTGTAATTGACTCCTACCTTACAACTCACCCCGGTCAAGGAGCTCCTGTATCCGGTTGCGCCATGCTACCGATTTGCGTGCATGACGCCCGTTGGATGATACCGCTATAGTCATATCATCCTGCTTCAGGACAGCCGGGGAGATAAAATCCGAAAGCTCTCTACTGTCGACAACGTTAACCAGTATACCACTGGTTCGAGCGTCATCCCGTATCCTGCGATTCAGCTCGTCATTGCCTGTAGCGGCATAGACCAGCACAGCGTCCTCCAGGTCTGATGGCTCATATGCCTTACGCACAAGGGTGAAGCCTTTGTTCTCCAGACGGGTATCTATCTCCGGTGCAAGAATGGTAATATCCCTCGTGAAGCGCTCCACGGTCTGTATCTTGTGCATGGCGATACTCCCGCCACCGACAAAGAGGATCTTGCGACCGTCAATACGAATGTTTACAGGAAGAAACGTCATGATAAAGAAACTGTTCGTTGTGCATGCAAGGCAACAAGTATACGTATTTTTTTCATACCTATCACACCCCCTTCACTGCTATGGCGACTTTAAGCAATGCTGTAAGCACCAGTAGCCCTATCGCCCATATCCCCAGTGTCACCTGCAGTTCCGTCACGGTAGGCACATAGCTGACAATCTCTTCGAGCGGCGTTGGCAGGAATCCGCCGATAACAAGTCCAATGCCCTTGTCTACCCATATGGAAGCCACGAGACCTATGCTGGCTGCAACGAGCAGGCGAGTGTTTGAACGGAGCCGGGGTACCAGGAGGAGTATGACGGAACCAGTGCCCACAACAAGTGATCCCCACATCCAGGGAACAAATGCGGCATGCCCGTGAAGCCCAAAATAGAGATGCTGAAGGCTATGCTCATGGGCGGGAACATTGCTGTAGAACGCGGTAAAGAATTCAGTGCCAAGCAGGAAAAAGTTCGCAACGCCGGCATATGCCGCAAGCACCGTCAGCTTCTTTCTGGCTTCGCTCCCGATATCATAGCCAGCACTTTTCTTCAGGATAAACGAGATCAGGATCAGGATCGCCGTACCTGCAGCAAACGCTGAGGCAAGAAAGCGAGGTGCAAGAACAGCTGTAAGCCAGAGGTGTCGTCCGGGCATACCGGCATAAAGAAATGCGGTAACCGTATGGATGCTGAATGCCCATGGAATGGAGAGATAGATAAGTGCCTTTATCCATGGCGACGGCAACACGCCCTTGCGTTCCGCACCAAGCATGGCCCACCCGCTGACAAGGTTGAGCAGAAGATAGCCGTTAAGCACGATAACGTCCCAGAACACCATCGAATGAGGAGAGGGATGCAGGAGCACGTTAAGTACCCGCTGCGGCTTTCCCATGTCTGCAAGGATAAACAACATGCACATCAGAGCTGCTGATACTGCCAGGAACTCTCCCACAATGACCGTTTTGCCAAATGCTTTCTGGTTATGCAGGTAGTAGGGCAGCACAACCATCACGGCTGACGCGGCTACGCCGACAAGAAACGTGAATTGCGCGATGTAGAGGCCCCAGCTGATATCCCGTCCCATGCCGGTAACTCCGAGCCCGAGCTCGAGCTGACGACCCCAGGCCGAAAGTCCGGAGACGATGACGATCACGAGCATGGCTATCCATGTCCAATAGGCCCTGTTTCCTTTCAGTGCTTTCTCTAGCATGACGATTCGTTAAATGATATAGAATACTGAGGGCAGCGTTCCGAGTTCCGGTTTGCGCTGCATGGTCACCTCCCGGGCAAGCAGGGTACGGATATCCGACCCCGGATCGTTAAGGTCGCCAAAGGTGATAGCATCACCGGGACATGCTTCCACACAGGCAGGTTGCATTCCTTTCACCAGTCGCTCCGAGCAGAAATTGCACTTTTCAACGACGCCTCTCTCGCGCGTCGGGTAACTCGCGCTGAATGTTTCTATACCCGGCCTGGGATCCTGCCAGTTGAAGCTGCGTGAGCCATAGGGACAAGCTGCCATGCAGAAACGGCACCCTATACAGCGATGGTAATCCATCGACACTATGCCATCCCACCGTTTAAATGTCGCCTCTGTCGGGCAGGCTTTTGCGCAGGGAGGTTCGGCACAGTGATTACAGAGGGTCGGGACCTCGAGTTTCTCGAGTTCATGGCTCATAAACTGCTTGCCCGATGTCGGGAACGCCTTTTCGTACGGACTTTTCCAGATCCACTTCACCTCGTTTTTCGTCCCGCTGAAATCTGGCACGTTGTGCTCAAAATGACATGCGGCACTGCACTCGGTGCATCCCTCGGTGCAGTTACGGGTATCGATAAGCATGCCCCAGCGGACCTTTCCTTCCACGGGCTTCCGGGGAAAGACCGAGGTATCGGTCTTTTCAAGGGCAAGAAGCGGATTGAACCCGGTTGCCGCACCGAGACCTGCAAGTGCCGCAAAACCGGCCTTCTTGAGGAATTCTCTTCGCTGTTGATTCATTTGGTTACCTCCATTGGCGACAGGTGACAGTTCCAGCACGTAGGCTGGACATTGGCGTACTGGTGGCACATGAAACAGAACATCTTGTTTCTGGAATGGCAGTCAAGGCAGGTATTGAGGCTTTTATCAAACTCCCTGCCATCGGGAGTCACATGTATCCTGTCCCCTTCACGAACCGAATCGTGGCGCCACTCGTTAAGCACCTGCATGTGATGGGCTTTCATGTACTCTTTCGGATAAACACAGCCTGTGCTTTCGCTTTTCCCTGACACCGTGGGAAGAGCCTCAGTCCCGGCTCCGCTTTCCTGCTGCATGAACAGGCCCAGGCCAAGAAGAAGGGCTAGAGTAGTCCAGGCGAACATCAGGATTTTCTTACGCATCGCTCTCCTCCTCATCGTCAAATCCTGCCATCGGTTCCTCCCTCAGGTCTTCAGTTCTTTTTTTCTCCCCGTCCATAACAAGCGCATTACCCACAAGCTCGTGAAGGCCGTAAACCGAGACGCCGGGATTCCAGTAACGCATGAGCGGTGTCAGGGTAGCTCGATCGATAGCACATATCGTAACCAGTGAATCCACATCGTGCTTCTCGCGCACCTTGCGTACCGCGTTTGCACGGGGAAAACCACCCTTCATGCGCATCTCCATGTACTCTTCGGCATTAATGCCGCTACCTGAGCCGCAACAGAAGGTCTGCTCGCGAATAGTGTTCTCATCCATCTCGTGGAACGAGTTGCAGACCTTGTTGAGGATATAGCGGGGCTCCTCGAACATCCCCATGCCCCGGGCAACGTTGCAGGAGTCGTGGAACGTGGTACGAAGGTGGTCGTTGCGTGTCGGGTCGAGCTTCAGCTTGTTGTTATGGATAAGGTCTGCCGTGAACTCTGCGATGTGCACCATTTTAGCAGCTTTTGCATTGGTGAACTTCGTTCCTGTAATCGGTGATACCGGTTCCTCCAGGAAATCGGCAGGTCCATTCATGGTGCTCATGTACTGGTGTACAACACGCCACATGTGACCGCATTCCCCGCCCAGGATCCACTTGACTCCAAGTCGTTCTGCCTCATGGTACATCTTGGCATTGAGCTTCTTCATCATTGCGTTGGAGGTGAAGAGCCCGAAGTTACCCCCTTCCGAGGCATAGGTGCTGATGGTGTAATCGAGGCCGATATGCTCGAACAGCAGCATGTAGCCCATCATGGTATAGACCCCGGGATCTCCGAACACGTCGCCGGACGGAGTGATGAACAGGATCTCTGCGCCCTTTCGGTTGAAGGTGGGGTTGACCTTGACACCGGTGATGTCTTCGATATCATCGACCAGCGACTCGATATTCTGCTTGAAGGTATGCGGCTCTATCCCCAGGTGGTTACCTGTCCGGTTACAGTTTGCAACCGGTGCAAGTATCCAGTTGTTGTTGACGCCGATAAGCTGCAGGATTTCACGCACCATCATGGTGATTTCCGCAGTATCTATACCCATCGGGCAGAACACCGAACAGCGGCGGCACTCCGTACACTGGTAGAAGTACATGTACCATTCCTTGAGTACATGCATGTCAAGCTTGCGCGCACCGGCAAACCCCTTCAGAATCTTTTCCACCATGGGAAAATCATTTCGGTAGACCGATCGGACAAGTTCAGCCCTGAGCACCGGCATATTCTTCGGATCACCCGTGCCAAGAAAAAAGTGACACTTGTCGGCACAGGCGCCGCAACGCACGCAGGAATCAAGGTAGAGCTTCAGGGTCCGGTACTTTTTGAAACGCTCCTTCATTGCGTCCTTGAGCGTTTTCTGCCAACCGTCAGGCAGCTTCCAGTCCTCGTCCGTAGCTACCCACTTTCGGGGATTTGGAAACCCCAGTTCCTCTACCACCTCTGGCTTTGCCGGCCAGCAGAAATTGCCATCCCTGAACTCGAAAGGCAGCTCCCACCACTCCTTCTTCGAGTAGTCACCCTTGAGTACGCCCGGCTTCTCGTTAAGCTCTTTTTTGAGCTCATCGACTTTTGGAAGGTATTGCGACATGGTTACTCCTTTTCAACCGGAATGCCGGCTTTTTTCATCTTGTCACGGAACTCCTCCTCGTACTCAGTGTAGGTCCTGAACCTGATCGGAGTGTTCCATGGATTCTTGTGCCGCTTTTCACGACTGTTGTTGAGCATGAGCCTTGTAGGGCTGATGAAAATGGCTCCCATATGCATGAGCTTGCTGAAAGGGAAGTATATCGCAAGCGAGCAGACGAGAAACAGGTGGACGTAGAAGAGTGACCCGATTCGTTCCGGAGGCTCGAGGCTGAGCTCTGTCAGACCCATCGCCAGGGACTTTACCGGCATCACGTCAACCTTGGTCACGTAGCGCATGCTGATACCCGCCAGCACAATTCCGATAATGAGGAAGAGCGGGAAGTAATCGGTCTGCAGCGACAGGATGCGCATCTTTGCATCCTGCAGCCTGCGAAATACCAGGTAGGAAACCCCGAGCAGTACGGTTATATCCGTGATGTAGAGCGCAGGCACCGTCACATCGAGAAAACGGTCAACCCCTTCAATGATCCCGATCGGCCAGGGCAGGGCATAGTAAAAGAAACGGGCATGGCGCAACACGATAACCAGGAGCGACCAGTGAAAGACAAGCCCGGCAAGCCACAGCCACTTATGCGACCCGTACACAAGATCGGGGCCTTTACGCAACTCAGCCTTGTTGTTACGGAACAACGACCGGAAAAACAGTACTTCTGAAAGCACACGCACAACAGCATGCCACCGTTTTGAGGGGCTTTCTATCCTATCCTGCCGGATCCAGTCAAGGGATTTTTCCTGGCCACAGGTAGAGGTGATAGTATACGGAACCGGCCTGCGGATCCAGTCAACAAGACGGTAGAGTACCCCCAGGACCAGCACTCCAGCTGCAAGGTAGGGAATGATCACCCCGAACAGGTAGTCGAGTCCTGCATACTCCACACCGGCATACGGTATGAAAGCCAGAACGGCGACTATTGCAAGTGGCATGAGAACTTTTTTCATGACCGCCCTCCCCTCAGTAACATGTGCATCTTGCTACGCTCTTCCTCAACCTTGAGCCTGTAAATTTTTTCCCGCTGTTCCATAAAGCTATCGAACGCCTGGAGCGTGAGCTGGTCGATGAATTCCCGAAGTTCTTCATCGTTCTCCAGTTCATGACCGGTTTCCCGGATAATCAGCTCGAGCCCCCTGAATACAGACAATGAACGGGAGGGGGGAAACGGATGGACAGCGAGTATCCGCATTAGCCGTCCCAACCCCTCCTGCGTAGCCTCATTCTCAGGGGACACAAGGTCATCAAGGATAAGCCCCATAGCATCACCGAGGGCTTCCGCCATGGGAGTGCCCGGTGCCATCTTCTCACTGAACAGGCCAAGGGCCTCATCCTGCCAGGCAAGGAGTATTCCTGCCCGTTCCCTCTCTACAACCTCTTTCCATGGTGCATGCATGCCCATCCTCCTTACAGCCAACTGTTAGGCTGGTGCTCCTCAACGAGATCCACGAACCCGCCGTAGTCGACCTCGGATACCCCGTCGGTAACGCGACCAATTCCCCTGGCCTCGAGGTCTGGCGTAAGTGCATAGACAGGATTTTTATCGAGAAGCGATGAGATAGTCTCAGAAAACCTGTTCCCTGCCTGCACGGCGTAAACACCGTCTTCCAGAAAAAGGACAGGGTCCCCCGGCTGAATGAACCTCAGGGCGGTCTCCATGGTGGAGTTTTCAAATGGCGACTTATTGATGGTATAGAGCATTGTTGTTTCCGTTGAATTAGTATGAGGTATCGTTCAGTGCGGTATCACCACATCCTGCTCTCTCATGAGGCGACCGATCTCTGCTGCATCCAGGACTTCAACATCGACGACAAGGTCGTCCTCCGTCAGCCCTCGTTCAGCCAGGGATGCAGCATCGACGTAGAGCTTCTCAACATCATAACCGTCAAGTGCCATGAAGGTCTTTGCAAACCCCTTGATATCGATACCTTTTGTATCCTGTCCTTTTTTCAGTGCATAGACTCCGTCACCGATGAAGGCAAGCGAAAGATCCTGCTCGTATGCAGCCATGATGAGGATCATCTCCAGCCCCTCGTAGGTATAGATGGTGCCATGGGGAGCATGCCGCATGACATGCATTATTTTCTTGATGTTTGTCTGTTCTTCTGCCATGGTTTCAGTCTCCGAAGGTTACAAGTCTGTCGTTACGGATAGCTATGTCGGTCAACGTGCCCAGGCCGGTTATCTCTCCGCCTTCGATAAGAATATCATCGTTGATACCTCGTCGCTTGGAAGCAGCAATACAGGCCAGCACCTCTACACCATGCTGTTTTGAAAGCTCGCTCCAGCGATCGGCAATATGCCGGTCATCCTGGGGAGGATCCATCAGCTTGTTAACGTTGGTGACACCGTCATTGTAGAGAAAAACAGCATCCACCTTATGCCCCTTCGCTATGGCAGCTTCGGCAAACTTGTAGGCCGTATCGGAAGCCTGGTGGTTATATGGTCCCTCTTTGAGAAGTATTCCTATGTTCACAATCGTCCCCTGGTTAATTATTTGCGATGCAAAACTCCCTGAACTCCTCATAGAGAGGTATCCAGGTGCGGGCATGCCCCTCAAAGGGCTTTTCCAGATACTGGCAGAGGTAGAGTGCATCTGCGGCAGCTTGTAGCCGACCCGTCCTGAGCGCCTCGAGGGCCTTGCGACCAGCAGCTGCCGTATCACCGCCTGTCAATCGCGCCTGCCGCCAGTAATTCAGTGCCTCCTGGCGGTAGACCGCTTCACGAGGCAGCGCTTCGGCTGCCTTTAGGTCTGGCACCTCGATATTGCGAGGGCCAAACGTTACCGGCCATCCCTTTTCAGGCCAGTTTTCCGATGCCTCTACAGCCTTTTCGACTTTCCGGATCAGATCATCGATCATAATGCAATCCATGTTGATGTTGGTAGTTGCTGCCCCGGCTTCAGAGCCCTTCTCCCATACCCATCTGTATGTAGCCTGACGGACAGACAAGTGAACAGATATGGCAACCGACGCATTTTTCGTACTCCGTATAGACCTTTTCCCCTTCGGGATTGTTCCGGAACCTGGTAATCGCCTCCTGCGGACAGAACGAGACGCACTGCTTGCAGTCAAAGCATAGCCCGCAACTCATGCATCGCTCCGACTCCTCCTTTACCTGCTCATCTGTCAGGGGCTGAAGAAGCTCATCATGGTTACCCTTGACAACCGAAGGTACAAGCTGCTCACGCTGAGCCTGGAGCGTATGCAGGAAGTAGAGAACATCCTGCTTCTCTACCTTGGTGATCTCCTGGTAGGCCTTCTCCGGCATAGGTTCCCCCTTGAGGAAGGCATCTATAGACATTGCTGCCTTACGGCCATGACCTACTGCTGTCGTAATAAGGTCTACCTTGAGAGCATCGCCACCGCCAAAGAGTTTTTCCCGGCCCGGGATACGGAAACTGCGGTCAACTTTCAGCCAGGAGGCTCCGTTCATGATAGACTCGAAACCCTGCATATCGGTACCCTGCCCAATGGCTGCGACTACCATGTCTGCCTCGATCTCGAACTGCTCATCACCGTTCCTGTAGCGGAGGAATGGCACCGGTGAATTCCAGCCCTCTTCACCCTTTTGCTTGCGCACCATCGCAGAACAGCGGATCCCCTGCACGCCTTCAGCTCCGCTCATCACCTCCCGGACACCTGCCTGGTAATACATACACGCACCCTCCCGCTCGGCATCCTCGAACTCGTTGTCAAAACAGGCCATCTCTTCACGGGGCACACCCGAGACCACTGCCGCCTGTGAACCGAGGCGGAGCGCAAGCCGTGCAACATCCATCGCCACGTTACCGTCCCCTATGACCACGACACGTTTTCCGACAGGAATGTCGTCACCAAGGAGTTCGTAGTTCCTCAGAAAATCGATGGCATTGGTAACACCGTCAACGCCATCAGCACCAGAGACGGGAAGCGTACGACCATTCTGCGCACCAACACCTATGAATACAGCATCATACTCTTCTTCAAGCTGCTCAAGCGAGATATCCCGACCTACACGGACGCCCATACGGGTCTCTACGCCAAGGTCAAGTATCCTCTGGATCTCTGCCTCCAGCACGTTACGGTCGACCCTGTAGCCCATGATACCGTAGAGTACCATGCCGCCAAGCTTTTCGTTTGCATCAAAAAGAGTGACCGCATGCCCCTTGCGGCGAAGCTGGTAAGCAGCCGAAAGACCGGCCGGGCCGCCGCCGATCACGGCCACACGCTTTCCTGTATCGGGACCAGCCGGCGGAAGCTTGAGCCCCTTTTCAATCCCGTAGTTACCTATCGCATGCTCCACAGCATTGATGGCAACGCTTTCGTCATGCCCCCCCCTGTTGCACTTTCCCTGGCAGGGGTGTGGACATATTCTCCCCATAACAGCAGGGAAGGGATTGGTATCGACAGCAGTCTCCCATGCAGACTTCATAGGATCTTCCGAAGGATTCACCCCATTGAGAAAACGGTTGATTCCCCGGATATCCTCACCTGCAGGGCACTCTGCCGTGCAGGGCGGTGTCTGGCGAACATAGACCGGACACTTGTGACTATGATCCCCGAATGCTACAATCCTGTCTTCACCGGTAAGCTCATCGAACTCGGGGAACACATACCCTGTCGCGAAATCGAGAATCTGATTTGACTCTACCTTCATACTGTTCTCCTTTATCGTTCAGCTTAAAAACGGACATGTGCCGACTGGTTGAACGTTGTCCTCGCATGGCGGTAGCTGTCGATCATATCCTCGTCGAACACCAGCCCCGTCTCTTCGAAGAAACGCTTCCATCCGATACGGTTGATCCATTCACCAACGCGCTCCCACGGACGACCACCTTTCTGGTAAGCAGTAAGTATCCTGCCGATTGTCTCGGTCACTTCAGGCCACCTTGGCGGGTTGTTGGGAAGATTATGGGCGACGATACTCATCGTCGACGGCTTGGTCCTGGCATTACTGTTCTTTCCTCCGACCCAGATAGCAAACTTTGAATGCTCCGGATGGTTAATCTCCATCGCTGGGCAGGCACCGAAACAGGCGCCACAGCAGATACATTTCTTCTCATCGACCATCAGGGTCTTCTGGCCGTTGACCACTGTAGGCCTGATAGCCGCAACAGGGCAGCGGGCAACAGCCTTCGGAAGCTCGCATATCTGCGACAGGTGGTCATGGTTGATGCGGGGCGGCCGGGTATGCTTGACAACGACAGCAATATCCGCCTGTCCACCACAGTTGATCGAACAGCAAGAGGTCGAGAGCCTCACCTTGTTAGGCATCCTCATATCCTTGAACTCGTTATAGAGCGAGTCCATCATTGACTTCACCACACCCGATGCATCCGTAGCTGGAATATCGCAGTGCAGCCACCCCTGCGTGTGGGACACCGATGACACGCAGTTCCCTGTTCCACCAACAGGGTAACCCATCGACTCGAGCTCCCTGATCATCGGCTCGACATTCTCTTCCCTGGGAGTCAGGAACTCGACATTGTTTCGTACCGTGAAGCGGAGATGTCCGTCGGCGTACTTGTCTGCGATATCGCAAAGACTCCTGACCATATCCACCGTATCCTGGCGTTGCGTACCCGCCCTGACCGTATAGATTGCATCGCCGCTCTGGGCTACATGCTTCAGGACCCCTGGCTTTGGGATTTCATGATATTTCCACTTTCCGTAGTTCTTGCGCACTACCGGATGAAGGGCCTCCTCGTAGGTGTGAGGCCCCGACTCTATGGTCTTCCATGTTCTTTCTGAACTGCTCATGCTCTGTGCTGTTGATTGGCACGTACCATCCCTTACCTGCCTCCCGACAGGTAAGCTGCGGTACGATATTTATTGTTACCCTGGATTCAGTATTTCGCCTTGAAGTATGGATTGTCTCGAGGCCTTGAAACCATGTTGATGTCAGGCTCACGACCTATGCCTTCAAGGAACTGCTTGAGCCCCACACGCTCTATGGTCTCACCGATACGCTCATGGTCAAGGCCGGCATCATCCCACCAGTCGATGATCTCCTCGATAAGCTCCAGGAACTCCTCGATATCCTCATCACTCTCCATCTTCATAAATGGTATGATGAGCGAGCCCATGTTTACACCCACCTTCAGCGTGTTCTTGCCACCCATGAGCAACGATATCCCGCGCTCTTTACCCGGCGACAACGCCTTTGGCATAGCATTGAGGCAGTGCATGCAGCGTACACAGTCGCGCGTCTCGATCTCCATGCCGCCATCTTTCAGGGAAATGGCCTTGGTAGGGCAGTTGTTGATCACTTCGTTGACCAGGGCATCTACCCCCTTTTCGTCGATCCATGCCTTCACCTCTGCCTGGTCCACCTGGATAGCATCCTTCCAGGTCCCGATAACAGCCAGGTCTGAACGCATGATTGCGTTAGTACAGTCGTTAGGGCATCCGGAAAACTTGAACTTCAGCTTGTAGTTCCACTCAGGCCTGTGCACCTGCCCGGAAAAATGTTTCAATGCATTGAGATGCAGCTTGAGGTTGTCATAGCATGCATTCTCGCACCGACCGGGACCAATACAGGAGACTCCAGTCCTCATGCCAGCCCCGGCACCACCAAGGTCCCATCCCCTCTGGTTCAGCTCATCAAAGCACTCCTGCACCTTGTCCTGCTCTATACCCTGGAGCATGATATCACCTGTCTGGCCATGGAGGGTGATAATACCGCTACCATATTTCTCCCAGATATCACAGAGCTCCCTGAGCATCTCCGTATTGTAATGCAGGCCGGGAGCTGGCTGAATGCGCATGGTATGAAACTCGGCAGCTTCGGGAATCTTGTCCTTGATCATGGAATAACGGGTAATGATCCCCGCACCGTACCCATCTACAGTTACAAGACCACCCTTCCAGTACCCCATTTTGGTATTGTAGGAATACTCGAGCTGATCGAGCACTCCGCGAAGCATAGGCTTTTTAGTCCGTTCCGCCAGCTCCTTGAAGCCGGATACGAAGCTTGGCCAGGGGCCGCTCTCCAGCTCGTCCAGCATCGGAGTCGGATTAAGGAATGTATCCTCCTCATTCGTCCCGCATCCACTGCACTGGCACCCGGATTTCGACTCCACCTCTATACCTCCTTCTTGCATGTTGCCTCCTTTGATTATCGAAACATTATTCTTGACCGGCTTCACGCCGAGCCCCTGTTACACACAGCCGGTTGGCTTAGGCAGCCCGGCAATCTTGCAAGCCTGCAGTGCTGGCCCTTTCGGGAACATTCCATAGAGGTATTCAGAAGCCTCCTTCTTGTCCATACCCCGCTCTTTAGCGATCGCCTTTGTCAGCACTTTTACTGCTGGAGCGATCTGGAACTCTTCGTAGTAATTGCGCAGGAAATTGACGAGCTCCCATTCTCCTTCACCCATCTCCACTTCCTCACCTTCAGCGAGCTTCAGGGCAACATCTTCACTCCAGTCTTCGAGATTGACGAGGTAACCGTTTTCATCGGTTTCGTAGCTGGCACCATTGACTTCTATAGGCATAATCAGGTCTCCTTTGATTGGTTTGGAAAACGATTTTGTTTTCTTTGTTCATCGGGAAGATTACTTTATCTCCCTAGTAATATAACCATACAGTTATATAGTTAATAAATCACACTCTTATTATCAAGCCTTGAGCAATTTTTTTTTCATGTCTGGAAAAATTGCCTGTACAGACCAGGGAGGTCGAGTCAACTATATAACGTCTTGGTTATATAGTTACCAAACTAAACGTGAATTTTCAAGCCCAGAGGGTCTTTTTTTGTTTTTTTTCGTCATGTTCACTCTGCAAGCACAGTCTCGCCTGCCCGGTATGCCGCACCAAGGCCGACAAACCTTTCGGCCCAACCCGGTGTTACCGATACATGCAGGTGCGCAAACGAGGCAAACACGTTTCTATACACCATACCATCACGAACTCCTGTGATACCATGCCCCCGCTGTACCTCAAAGAGACATGACATCCCGGTATCGGCAGCTTCTGCAGACGCATAATGGAATTCATGTGCGCGCACGTGCTCTCCCTTGCTGAACCAGGGCGTTGAAAGGGTGCTTCGAAGTTCCATGTAGCCATGCCCTACCGGTCGCTCGTGGAATGAGATATCAAGCGGAAGTATTCCGGCAAGCGGGTAACGCCGACCATTATACTCTGCGCTCCTGCTGAGGTAAATCAACCCGCCGCACTCTGCGTAAACAGGCATCCCCTCCTCTACACGCTGCTGCAGCGCCCTCATGAGAGCCGTGTTTGCCGAAAGCTCTCCAAAAAAAGACTCTGGAAAACCACCACCGAGATAGACACCATGAACATCGGGCAAACCGTCGCCCCCAACAGCATCGATAAAGACCAGTTCCGCTCCGCACTCCCGGAGCGCCTCGATATTCTCTGGATAGTAAAAACAGAATGCGGCATCCCTGAAAACGCCGATCCTGACTCCGGAAGGGGGCCTGGCAGCACTATACTCCATATGCGGAATCTCCATCTGCGAAGCTGATTCGAAAAGTCGCTCGATGGCGCCCACATCACAATGAGCCTCGATACTGCGGGCTGCATTATCGATAATGGAAAGAGCATCCTGCTGCTCATGCACGGTGGTGAGACCAAGATGCCTTTCAGGAAGCGCAACAGCAGTATCCTCAGGAAGGATACCCAGGACAGGAACTCCACAATATTCCTCTATAGCCCTGCGCTGCTTTTCAGCCTGGCGAACCTTCTTTACCTTGTTGAGGATAACTCCACCAATACGTACGCCCGGCGACATGGCCTGCGCTCCAAGGACCTGTGAAGCTATCCCCCTGTTGGCATTCCTCCCATCCAGCACGAGGAGTACCGGCAAGTCAAGCTGTGAAGCAAGCCCGGCTGAACTGTCTGAACCGTCAAAGGCCATACCATCATGCAGGCCATGATTTCCTTCCACCAGCGAAAGTGCAGCGTTCTCCCTGGTGCATCGTTCAATGAAAAGTTTCCGGCACAGTTTTTCCCCCATCAGGTAGGGATCGAGATTTGCACTGGACGCACCAGAGGCAAGCCGGTGCCACATGGGATCTATATAATCAGGACCTTTCTTGAAACTGATGATATGTCGCCCCTGTGAAGAGAAATAACGCAGCAACCCCAGGCTTACCGTGGTTTTGCCGGAACTTTTCATAGGGGCAGAAACCATCAGCCTGGGGACGCTCGTCATCATACCGGGTGGTGCAGGCCGGATATCTTCCATGCCTCTCTTCACTTTTTCATAATCATGAACGTATGCACGCCACCTGATTCCGAATGCGATACCACTTCATTACCTGTTCGTTTGGACCATGAATCCATATCATTGACCGAACCGGGATCTGTTGCCGTCATTTTCAATACCTGGCCGCTCTCCATGCTGTCTATGGTCTTTTTCGTCTTGAGAATCGGCAGTGGGCAGTTCATACCTTCGCAGTTCAGCTCTGCATTGCTCTGGATCTCGCTCATTGGTACTGTCTCCTTTTTCTTTATTGATTATATGATTGCTTGTACAATGCCCTCTTACCTCGCACCACCGCGCTGCAGAGGACTTACTGATGAAACAAAAAACCTGTCAGCCTCTTCTTCCGGCACAGGAGAACCCGAACCATCCTCGAGAGGCTCTTCATAGTCATTCCAGCCCCTCAGGCCTGTCTTGAGTGACACAACATCCCTGTACCCCATTTTCTGCATGGTATCTGCAGCCAGGATACTACGACGTCCTGAGCGGCAGACAACGACAATCTCGCGGTCACGGGCTTCTACAAGCTCCGGAACCGTCTCCTCGAAATCCCACTCCGATGCAGCCTCGAGCACACCTCTCGGCACATGCAGAGAACCTCTTATATGCATGGCCTCGAACTCACCAGGCTCACGAACATCAAGAATGAGGAGAGCTGGATTCTCCGCTATGCGTTGCGTAAGATCCCATGGCATAATCTCACGCACTCGGGACCGGCACTCACTGATCAGATCACTGTATCGAAGCATAACCCCAAACAACATTACCTTTATTATATAACTATGTAGTAATATAGCGATAAATGAAACCCCTGTCAAGCAGAAATGTTAAATCATCCCTGTTTTATTATATTCGGAGTCAATACGATTTTCCTCAAAATGACGCAATCACATCTCCGATGAGCAATCAAGAGCACGCACGGGTGAACCAGGCAGCTGTCGCCCCTGAAAAAGTCATGAACAAGCTAGTATCGCTGGCCAAGCGTCGCGGTTTCATATTCCCTTCCTCCGAGATTTACGGCGGACTCTCCTCCTGCTTCGATTATGGCCCGCTGGGCAGCGAAATGAAAAAAAATATCAAGGACCTCTGGTGGGGTTCGATGACAAGGCTGCATGAAAATATTGTCGGTATCGATGCATCGATCATGATGAACCCTACCGTATGGGAAGCATCGGGACATGTGGCAAGTTTTAACGATCCTCTTATCGACGAGAAAACCACCAAGCGACGCTACAGAGCCGACCACCTGATCGAGAACCACATAGAGAAACTGCGCAAGGAAGGCAAAGATGAGCTGGCTGCAGGTGTACAGTCCGCTTACGAACAGGCATCTGAAGCAGGAGACCTCAACAAGGCGCTCTACCAGATTATCATCGATGAAGGCATCAAGGCTCCCGATACCGGCGCTTCAGACTGGACAGATGTCCGGCAGTTCAACCTGATGTTCCAGTGCAACATGGGAGCACTGGCAGAAGCCTCAGGCAGCGTCTACCTTCGCCCCGAAACAGCACAGGGTATTTTTGTCAATTTCCACCAGGTCCGGGAATCATCCCGCATGAAGGTTCCGTTCGGAATCGCCCAGATAGGCAAAGCATTCAGGAATGAAATCGTCAAGGGAAACTTCATTTTCAGGATGGTGGAGTTCGAACAGATGGAAATGCAGTACTTTGTCAAGCCTGGAACCCAGCTGGAGGCGTTCGAGGAATGGCGTAAGGAACGTTACTCATGGTATACCGACAGCCTGGGCATAAGCCCCGACAAGCTGCACTGGTACAAGCATGACAAGCTTGCCCATTATGCCGACCTTGCCTACGACATCAAGTTTGATTTCCCCTTCGGCACGGAAGAGATCGAAGGCATCCACTCACGGACCGATTTCGACCTGAAACAGCACCAGGAGTTTTCAGGAAAAAACATGGAGTATATCGATCAGGCGACAAACGAACGCTACATCCCCTACGTGGTGGAAACCTCCGCAGGATGCGACCGCCTCTTCCTGGCACTGCTTTCAGATGCCTATACGGAAGATACCGTTGACGGCGAGGAACGAGTCCTGCTGAAACTCGCTCCTAAAGTGGCTCCGGTAAAAGCCGCTATTCTACCACTCATGAAAAAAGGCGGCATGGCAGAAGTTGCCATGGAACTGCGTAACAGGCTTGCCCGCAGCTTCCCGGTACAGTATGACGATGCCGGCTCGATCGGAAAACGTTACAGGAGGCAGGACGAAATCGGTACTCCTTACTCGATCACCATCGACCACCAGTCGCTTGAAGACGGCACAGCTACCGTACGCTTCCGTGATACAGCAGAGCAGGAAAGGATGGCTATCGATTCGATACCGGGCTTCATTGCCTCCAAACTTGTTTAACCACCAGACAGAACCCATGCGTTACGATGTAGCAGTTATAGGAGGAGGACCGTCAGGAGCAACAGCTGCGGCCATACTGGCCAAAGCCGGTATCTCGACGATCCTCATAGAACGAAACCTGGAGAATGTCAAGCCATGCGGCGGAGCAATCCCCCTCGGGCTCATAGAGGAGTTTTCCATTCCGGAACCCCTCGTGGAAAAAAAACTTTCCAGAATGAGCGTACGTTCCCCGAAAGGACGCGTCATAAGTATGGAAATGCCAAACGGATACGTTGGCATGGTTCGACGCGAACGTTTCGACAGCTATCTCAGGGATAAAGCCGTACGACTGGGAGCAGATATCCGTGAAGCCCTTGTGCAGAAGATCGAGCCCAGTAACGGTGGATACCGGATAATGCTCTCCAAAGGGCGGCCTCCTGTGGAAGCCTCGTATATCATTGGTGCTGACGGTGCAAACTCCAGAACAGCTATAGAGCTGCAGTTTCCGGAAAACGAACTTCAGGTCATAGCCATGCAGCAGCGATTCAGCTACTGCGACGAGCTCAAACCGTATGAGGATCTTGTGGAAATATGGTTTGACGGTGAAGTCTCACCTGATTTCTACGGTTGGATTTTTCCTAAAACCGATCATATCGCTATCGGGACCGGTACAGAGTTCAGGAAACACGATCTCAAGGCACTCCAGAAACGATTCATTGAAAAAATGGGGCTGACCGAAAAACCCTACCTGGACGAAGCCGCCAAGATCCCCATGAAACCCAGAAAATCCTTTACCCAGGAAAAAGCCATACTGGTCGGAGATGCGGCAGGACTGGTCACTCCGGCAAACGGAGAAGGGATCTTTTTTGCCATGAGATCCGGCAAGCTGGGTGCGGAAGCCATGATCGAGCATATCCGGAACAGGAAGCCACTTGCGGACTACGAAAAGAACTTCCGTAAGCTCTATGCCCAGATCTTCTTCGGGCTGCAGGTCCTCCAGTCCGTCTATTACCGTAACGACCGGCTCAGGGAGAGTTTTGTCGCAATCTGCCAGGACCGTGACGTCCAGCAGATCACGTTCGACTCCTATCTGTACAAAAAGATGGTACCCGCTCCCTGGAGCGTCCAGATGAAAATCTTCCTGAAGAACATCTACCACATGACAAAAGGAAACTGATGCTACTCTCGTTCCCGAACTGGCTTATACACCTCTCTTCGTCACTTGAATGGGGCATTGCAGCGGCACTCATGTACCGTTATGGCCAGCTTCGGGGAAGGAAGGACATAAAAAGGCTTGGACTTTTCATGTTGCCGCACTGGATTGGAAGCTGGTTCGTGCTGGCATACCACGTAAGCGGTGATACGATCCCGCTTCTGCTGGATCTGTCAGAAACCGTGAACCTTTTCGGTAGCCTGTTCCTCCTCTGGGCAACCATCGGCATACTCAACACGATAAAGGCAACCCGTGAAGCAGGGGTCATGGGCGCACTCATGTTCATGCCACTCATTGCCGGGAGGCCTGAATCGTTCATGGGTGAGGATATCTTCGACCTGATCCTGCAAATCTCCAGCGTAGTCTACATAAGTTTTCTCGTCACACTGCTCATGATACGCAAACGCGATCCGGATCTGCTGTCGGGGCTTACTGTAGGGGGATTCTGGTTCGTCCTTGTCTTCATCTCTGTTACGGTCTTCTTCATGTACCTTGCCACAGATGTACGCGGCTACCCTTCGCTGTCTCACGATGACCTCCTGCATGGCAGTGCCGAAAGCCTGCTGTGCTTAAGTAATCTCATGATCGCCCTGGGAATCCATCGCCAGATCAAGCGCTGCGAGCAGGGAAGTTGACCGGGGAAAGCGGAAAAGTCTCAGGGGGAAAGTACCGCCCTGTATTCTGCCGGGGATGAGAGCAGCTCCCTTGCCTGGCTGACAACGGGATCGTGGCTCAGTTCAACCCTGGCCGACAATGGATCGCTGTAATGCCTGAGAATCTCCACTTCAAGTGAACGTGCAATAGCTTCGGACTCCTGCTGCGCTTCCTTTCTGGCCTCTTGCGAGATCGCTTCCTCAAGGCTGGTCATGAGCGAATCAACACTGGCCGGCAACGACTCCGAACGCTCGAGGCTTTCACGCACATCATCCAGTCGCCATGATGCCTCACCTCTGTAACGGAAATCCTCTTTTTCGAGGAAGTGACGGAACGCACCGAGAAGCTGCTCGTGGTCGAGAGGAGGTACTGGAACACCAGGGTGTTCAGCCCTGTAGCTCCTGGCAAAACGGAAAAGCAGCCCCTCTTTTAGCAGCTCCGATTCATAACGCCCCGGCTGTCGGTCAGCAGCCATGATATCCGGAAGAATTCCACCGCCTCCGTAAACCTTCCGTTTGTTGCGGGTGTAATACACCTTGAGTGAATCACTGCGTGAAATCCCGAGTGCGGCACGACGCTCATCGTCCATAGGTGCCTTGTAACGATGAATAAGCCTGCCTGAAGGCGTGAAATAACGCGCTGAAGTCAGCTTGATCTTGCAGTCGTAGGGCAGCGGAACGATGGACTGCACAAGACCTTTTCCAAATGATCGCTCACCGATCACCACCGCCCTGTCGAGCTCCTGCAGGGCACCGGCGACGATCTCCGAAGCTGATGCACTTTTCGAGTTGATAAGCACGACAATCGGCATCTCTCCAAGAAGAGGATCCCCGGTGGTGAGGTAACGATTGGCACTACCACGTTCCCGCCCCTTGATCGTCACGATATGACTCCCTTTTTTAACGAACAATCCTGCAACATCTACCGCTACATCGAGAAGACCTCCCGGATTACCGCGAAGATCGAGAACAAGACTATTCATTGACCCCTCTGAAGAGGCCCTGAGCTGGAGAATCGCCTGGCGAAGCTCCTCCCTGGTCCTGCTGCCAAACGTTCCAAGCTCGATATACCCGGTACTTCCTAAAAGCGTCGAGCTGCGAACACTGTTGACCATCACCTCTTCTCGTTCAAGACGGAATTTCAGGTTCCGGGGACTGCCGTAACGATCCACCTCGAGACGGACTGCAGAACCGGGAGGTCCTTTCAGCAGGCTCTTTACCATGGCAAGGGAATCACTCTGCAACTTGCTGCCATCGATCTTCACAAGCCTGTCGCCAACCTGCAAGCCTGCCTTCTGTGCAGCAAATCCGTCGAATACTGAAACGATATAGACGCTGCCGTTCATTGAAGCAATAACAACCCCTATGCCGCCATACTGACCACTGGTGATCTCTCCGAGCTCAAGAGATTCCTCTTTGTCGAGAAAAACTGTATACGGGTCGAGAGACTCAAGCATCCCCTCTATACCGGCAAAGACGAACTCGGACGTATCGATGGAATCCACATAGCTGCCTGTTACCTCGTTGTAGACCTTTCCGAGCAGCTCGATACTTCTGACGGTGCCAAAAAGCTCCTCCGCCCCTGCAGATACAGGGGAGAGGCTCATGGCAACAGGCAGGACAAGGGTGGTAAAAAGTCGCCTCATTGTACTACTGTTCCGTTATCAGCGCAGGGCGCTTTCAAGAGCTGTGGCGCTATCTGTTTTTTCGTCGCGATATTTGACAATAATGGGCGTATAGACCGACAGGCCTTCAGCTTCGGCAAAAGCGCCTTTTGCCGGCCGTGAACCTGCAATGACAACAGCACCTTCAGGAATGATAAGGGGCTGGTCCGGGGTTTTGCGTATAACCCTTTCGTTAGGAATGTCATAGACAGGTGTCGATGCGTTGAGAATGACACCGGTACCGATCACCGCACGTGAAGATACGACGGTTCCCTCATAGATACCGCAGTTCCCTCCAACCATCACATCATCCTCGATGACGACCGGGACAGCCCCGACCGGTTCAAGCACGCCCCCGATCTGTACAGCTGCAGAGAGGTGGACATTACGGCCTACCTGGGCACAGCTGCCTACAAGCGCATGGGAGTCAATCATGGTACCTTCATCAACATAGGCCCCTACATTCACATAGGCTGGAGGCATCATGACGACCGATGGCGCAAGATATGAACCATCACGAACAGAAGATCCACCTGGAACAATACGCACACCGTCATCTTTCCTGAAGCGCTTGAGTGGATAGGTATCCTTGTCTATGAAGGTCCAGTCATAGGTTCCCCTGAACTGAATGGTATTCTCCTGCAAACCTCCAAGTTTCATGCCTAGCAGTATGCCCTGCTTGACCCATGCATTTGCCTGCCACCGGCCATCCTGTTTTTCAGCTGAACGGATTTTTCCTGAGTTCAGGAGGCATTTAAACTCCCTGAATACCTCCATTGCAGTGGAAGCTTCAGCCTTGAGATCTTCCGGCTTGAGCGCGGAAAATGACTCTATCCTTTGACGAAGTTCGTTATATGATTCACTCATAGATCTGGTTGATTTATAGGTCACTGTAGTCTGAAGTTATTTCCTGTCCCGATCCCCGAAGGTAGAAACGAAAATCGTCGCTTCTGAGGCTTTCGTCAGCCTTTACCCTGACGAACATCAGGTGCTGGAGAAACCATTTCAGTTCGGTCCTCCGTTCTTCGGCGGTCAGCGGCTCGGCTACCGTGGGGCTGACATAGAGGTCGAGCTTCTGGAACTTCACCTTACGCTGCAGGGCATACTTCCGCAGCCACCGCTCAATCTGGTTAATAGTCGTATAGCGAGCCTGCACCACACCAGTACCTCCACAGGCAGGGCACTGGTCACCCATACGCTGCATAAGGCTGGGACGTATGCGCTCACGCGTGATCTGCATAAGTCCGAAATCGGACATCGGCAGTATGTTCGACTTGGCCCGGTCATGACGAAGTTCGTTTTTCATCGCATCATAGACCTTCTTGGCATTCTTTGCATCGAGCATGTCGATGAAGTCGACCACGATGATACCCCCGATATCACGAAGCCTGAGCTGCCGCACGATCTCCCTGGCTGCCTCGAGGTTTGTCCTGAGTGAGTTCTCCTCCTGCTCCTTCTTGGCTGCATACCTGCCACTGTTGACATCAACCACCACCATGGCCTCAGTATGCTCGATGATGATGTAGCCGCCAGACTTGAGCCAGACCTTCCTGGAAAAAATCGACTCGACATCCTTGGCTATGCCGTATCCCTCGAAAAGCGGAAGCTTGCCCTGGTAGAGTGAGACATTCTTCTGCATTTCAGGGGCTGCCCACCCTATGTAGTTAAGGGTTTCCTGATGGATGGCAGGGGAGTTTGCCACAAGCTCGGTAACATCCGAGGTCAGTGAATCGCGGAGAACACTGGAAATGATGTTGTCTTCCTTGAAAATCAGCTGGGGCGGCTTGGCATCCTGTAGTTTTTCCTCGATCTGCTGCCACTTGACAAGCAGTTTTTCGAGATCTTTCTTCAGAAGCTCTTCCTCCTGGTCTTCCGCAACGGTCCGGATAATAGCACCAAATCCGTCGGGAAGCATCGAGCGCACGAGATTCTTGAGGCGGCTTCGCTCCTTTCGGGCGACAACTCTCCTTGAAACAGCAATCTGTCCGCCACCGAAAGGCAGAAGAACCATGAAACGACCGGCAATAGTGATATCGGAGGTAAGCCTGGATCCCTTGTTGCTTATAGGCTCCTTGATAACCTGTACAAGTATGGAATCGTTAGGCTTGAGCTTGCTTGCGATCATCTGGGTATACGACTGCCGCTTCTCCGCCTGCTGGGAACGGCCATCACCCCCTTTTTCAGGTCTCGATCCGCCAGCAGTGTCCCTGCCCGATGCCTGGCTGCCCTTGCCGGAAGATGCCTGGTCACTGTTTTTGCCGTCCTGGGACGATTCGGCGCCATCGTCATCCTCATCATCTTCGATAAGTGCACGATAATCTTCAGATGTCGTTCCAACATCCGAAAAATGCAGAAACCCGTCTGATTTCTGTCCTATATCCACAAAAGCTGCCTTGAGCCCTTCAACGACCTTATGCACACGACCAAGGTAAATATCCCCGATGCTCCTCAGGCTGTCGGGGCGTTCTATAATCAATTCCGCTAACCTGCCATCCTCAACAAGGGCAACCTGTATCTCATCACCCGACTTGTTCATCAGCAACTGTTTCTTCACAGTCTTTTTCATACAACACCTGTTATCGGTAAAAAATATATCGTTCGAACACTGTCTAAAAACAGTGTATGGTCTATGAAATGTAACCTGTATTATTTAACATTTTTGATAAAAGCACAAATTTTCATCATTTTCGTCCGGATTTACCGTGCCCCTCTCCACAACTGAAGAAGAACGTCACTGGAAAACCCATCCACGACTATGTGGCATCGACGAGGCTGGCCGCGGACCACTTGCAGGCCCGGTGGTAGCAGCAGCAGTAGTGTTTCCCCAACATTTCAGGCCGCCAGGTGAATTCAACGCGCTGGGCGACTCGAAAGCAATGACTGCCCGCAACAGGGAACGTCTTGACGTACTCATCAGAGAACATGCTGAAGCATATGCCGTTGCCATCATCGACAATATCACGATAGACCGGGTCAATATTTTCCAGGCAACCATGCTTGCCATGAACCAGGCAGCCGAATCCATTTCACCACTCCCGTCACTCCTTCTCATTGACGGCAACCGTTTCCGCCCAGCGCTTCCGATCCCGTACCAGACTATTGTCAAGGGTGATGCAAAAGTGTTTTCAATAGCAGCAGCCTCAGTACTTGCCAAGACAACGAGGGACCGCATCATGCGGGAGGCAGCCGAACTCTACCCGGAATACGGTTTCGAACGTCATTTCGGCTATCCTACCAGGGCTCACGTAGAAGCCATCAGGCGTCACGGGCGATCTCCATTGCACCGCCAGAGCTTCAGGCTTCGACAGCTTGGCGAAAAATAACCATCCCGAACCATGCAGAACGACCAGCCACACGACCTCGGAAGAAAAGGGGAAGAAGCTGCTGCAACCATGCTTGCCGGCAAAGGGTACGATATCATCGAACGCAACTACCGCTATAAACGCACAGAGATCGATATCATCGCCATGGATGGATCCACACTCTGCTTCATCGAAGTAAAAACCCGTTCCTCAACAGCAAAAGGACATCCGCTTGATGCAGTGGAAAAGCACAAGAAGCGTGAAATCATCCGCACCGCACGCGCATATCTGGCACTGCATTACGGCAACCGTGATGTTCCTGACTGCCGCTTCGATGTTATAGGTATCCTATGGGAAACAGTACCCGATATCACCCATATAGAAGATGCATTCTGGGCATGATGAAGCTGCCCGGGGAACAGAGGATATATGGAACCGATTTATTATCTTAAGTATCAGCCTGTTTGCGGCTGAGCTGGAATTCAAGAAGCACCAATCCATATTATGTCAGACATCCGACCCCAAGAACAGACCCCTTCATACGCTGCTACCAATATCCAGATACTTGACGGTATCGAGCATGTACGCAAGCGCCCAGCGATGTACATCGGCGATATCAACGTCAGGGGACTGCACCACCTGATCTATGAGATTGTCGATAACTCCATCGATGAAACGCTTGCAGGCTACAACGACATGATCGACCTGTCGCTGAACGAAGACGGTTCCGTTACCGTCAGTGACAATGGCAGGGGTATCCCTACAGACATTCATCCGCAGAAGAAAAAATCGGCACTTGAACTCGTCATGACAGTTATCGGTGCCGGAGGTAAGTTCGATAAAGGTGCCTACAAGGTGTCAGGCGGTCTGCACGGTGTTGGTGCATCGGTTGTCAACGCCTTGTCGGAATGGTGCGAAGTCGAAGTCAGCAGGGAAGGAAAAATCTGGTACCAGCGGTACGAAAAAGGCGTACCACAGTGCGAAGTCAAGGTCATAGGAGACAGCGACAGGACCGGCACGAAAACAACCTTCATGCCTGATGGCAGCATTTTCAAGACCACCGAGTTCAGAAAGGATGTCATCATCGACAGGATGCGGGAACTTGCATTCCTCAACAATGTCCTGAAGATCAACGTCATTGACGTGGACGGCTCGACCGAATCGTTCCACTATGAAGGCGGCATACGTGAATTCGTCACGTATACCGACCATAACAGGATTTCACTGGTCAAGGAGCCGATCTATCTCCAGGGTGAGCGCGACAACACGATGGTCGAGATTGCGCTGCAGTACAATGACTCCTACCAGGAAAATGTCTTCAGTTACGTCAACAACATCAATACCCATGAAGGCGGTACCCATGTCACTGGTTTTCGCAAGGCGCTGACCCGTACACTTAACTCCTACGCCCAGAAAAACGACCTGCTGAAAAACATGAAGCTGACCCTGACGGGTGAAGACTTCAAGGAAGGACTGACAGCCATTATTTCCGTCAAGGTCCCTGAACCGCAGTTCGAAGGCCAGACGAAAACAAAGCTAGGCAACTCCGAAACACAAAGTATCGTTGAGAGCATTATCAACGAGCAACTGTCGGATTTCATCGAAAGCAATCCGAATGTGCTCAAGTTGATTATCGAGAAAGTCAAGAGCGCTGCGCTCTCAAGGGATGCTGCACGAAAAGCCAAGGAGCTGACAAGAAGAAAATCCGTTCTCGAAAGCACGGGTCTACCTGGCAAACTTGCTGACTGCTCGATCAATGACCCCGAACATTGCGAACTCTATATCGTTGAGGGTGACTCTGCAGGAGGTAGCGCCAAGCAGGGTCGTGACAGGAGCTTCCAGGCTATCCTGCCATTGAAAGGTAAGATCCTGAATGTTGAAAAAGCCCGCCTGCACAAGATGCTGGAAAACGATGAAATCAAAACCATCATCCTGGCGCTAGGCACCAGCTTCGGTGAAGATGAATTCATTGCCGAAAAACTCCGTTACGGCAAGATCATCATCATGACTGACGCCGACGTAGACGGTGCACATATCCGGACACTGCTCTTGACCTTCTTCTTCCGTCATATGCGGCCACTGATAGAAGCGGGAAAAGTCTTTATTGCCCAGCCCCCGCTCTACCTGATCAAAGCCGGCAGGGAACAGAAATATGCCTGGGACGATGAAGAGCGCAATACCATAGTAGATACTATCAAAAAAGCACAGAAAGGACGCCAGAACATCAACATCCAGCGATACAAGGGTCTTGGTGAAATGAACCCTGAGCAGCTCTGGAGTACAACGATGGATCCGGCCCACCGCTCCCTTCTCCAGGTAAGCGTGGAGAACGCTATGGAAGCTGATCAGGTTTTCTCGACCCTGATGGGCGACAAGGTCGAGCCGAGAAGGGAGTTTATCGAAAAGAATGCCCAGTACGTAAGACGACTAGATGTCTGAAGCATCCAGTTCAACGTATACTTCACGTTTAAGGCTGTCTACCCATTCAGCGAATTTCTCCTGCTGCTTGCGGTCGACAGCCATTGTTTCGAGCCTGGCATAATCAGTATCGAGAGCCATCCGGTGCTCTTCAATTCTTTTCTGGAGGCGGAAAAGCGCATAAAATGGAGCTCCTCCTTCAGGCTCAATCCACATCGGCATACTGATATCACCGTCCCCTTTCAATGACTCCACCACGCCCTTTAGAGGCTCTTTGAGCGATTCGACAGGAAAGAACGACTCTCCGCTTCCGCCCTGCCTGATCACACCGCCACTTGCAGCTGAGCGAGGGTCTTCAGACCATGTGGCAGCCATTTCTGCAAAGGAGGCTTCTCCGTCCAGCACTGCCTGGCGAATCTCCTCGAGCTTTTTCCGTGAAGCCTCCCTGTCGAGCGAGCTGCGGTCAAAAACGATAAGGATATGACGTGGATGCGCGGTATCGCCTTTCTTTTCGAGCAGCTGGATGAGATGATATCCGAACCGGGTCTCTACAATACCAGACACCTCGCCCTCCTCGAGAGAGAATACTGCCTCCTCGAATGGGCGAACAAACTCACCTCGTCGGGAAGACCCGAGATCGCCACCTACTGCAGCTGAGCCGGGATCCTCTGAAAACTCACGTGCAAGGGCTGTAAAATCAGCACCTTCCTGGAGACGAAACTGCAGCTGCTCTATCTTTTCCCTTGCACTCTGCCGGCTTTCCTGGGATACCCCGGGATACATGATAATCTGGGATACCTCGACAGATTCAGGAATAACAGGAAGCGATTCACGGTTTTCCCGGTAAAAATCCCTGACCTCGTCATAATTGACTGTGACGTCGGACATCCTCATCCGCCTCAGGTTATCAACAAGCTGCTGGTTGCGGATATCATCACGTATCTCCTTTTCTATAAGCGCATACGGCTTGGAAAACCGCTGCTCCATCTCATCAACCGAATTGAACCTGCTGCGCAGGAAAGCTAGGCGTTCCTCCGTCTGCTGAACAATCTCAGATTCATTAACACTGACACTGTCAAGCACCGCTTTCTGAAGCAATATCTTCCTGGTCACCAGGTTCTGGAGAATCCTCGAACGGAGTTCCCTGTCACCTTTTGCCTCTGGGTACTGGTATTCTGTAAGAAGAGCCTGCTCCTCGACTTCCGAACGCAGTATGATATCATCACCGACAACTGCAGCAACCCTGTCAACCACCGCTGCATGCACAGGGGAGAGTGGCAGCAGGGCAGAAAAAGCCACTACCGAAAACCAGTCGCGTAAACCTTTTTTCATATCACTCCATGTTTTCTGTTGTTGCATATCAGCTCCCCTTCAGGTGTATAGCGCGTCCTAACTTGCGATTCCAGTCAAGAACAAGAGGGGCCGCGATAAAGACGGATGAATAGGTACCCACAAGTACCCCAACCATGATAGCGAAAGAAAAGCCCCTTATAGCCGGGCCAGCAAAAATAAAGAGCACGATCACGACAAGGAGGGTGGTTCCGGACGTGATGACTGTTCTCGTCAGCGTCTGGTTGATACTTTCATTGAACAGGCGTTCATAGTCAGCAGGCTTGCTCCCCTTGATATTCTCCCTGATCCTGTCATACACCACAACGGTATCGTTAATGGAATACCCGGCTATTGTCAGGAATGCAGCGATAATGCTCTGGTCTACAGTCAGCGGCATGACATCGAATACACCGCCAAGAACACTGAAAAGCCCCAGAACAATCAAGACATCGTGGAATATCGCAACAACGCTGGCAGCGGCAAACCGAAATTCAAAACGGATGGCAACATAGAGGAGTATAGCCACAAGAGCGCCGGCAATAGCCTTGAAAGCGGCCCATTTAAGATCCGATGCGATACTCGGCCCTACTGCGTCAATCCTCATGAGTTCATGCGAATTGTCAGGAAAACGATCGTCTAGTGCACTCGATATAAGAGTCTTCAACTGGTTGAGGTCTCCCTCGAAATCACTCTGCACGAGAATCGATCGATCATTACCGTACCCCTTCACACTACCTCCAAGCCCTGCCTCACGGAGGACAGAGCGCACATCGGCAGCCTTGATATCATGGTCGAAGCGGAGCACGACCTCTGTGCCGCCTTTGAAATCGATACCGAAATTCAACCCCTTGACAACAAGAGAGGCAATCCCGGCAAGGATAAGCACAAGCGACAACGAATAAGCCACCTTGCGTGCTCCATAGAAATTGATGGAAGTATTTTTTATTACCTGCATAATCTGGTTCCAGTTCTGTTGAATTATCCGAAGCTCTTTTCATTCATGAGGTTCCTGCCAATAAGCAGATCGAAAATCCCCTTGGTAACAACCAGCGCTGTAAAGAGACTGGCTGCGGTCCCGATCATCAACGTAATGGCAAAACCCTGGATAGGCCCGGCACCATAGACATAGAGCAGGAATCCGGCTCCAAGCGTGGTTATCTGGGAATCGATAATAGCCGAGAACGCCTTGCCATAACCATTATCAACGGCAAGCCTGAAGTTGCGTCCTTCAGCAATCTCCTCACGTATTCGTTCAAAAATCAAAACGTTTGCATCAACTGCCATACCTATGGTAAGCACCAGTCCGGCAATACCGGGAAGTGTCAACGCGGCACCAAACCCGGCAAGAACCGAAAGCACAAAGAGTACATTCAGCACCAGGGCTATATCTGCCGACACCCCAGCTTTCCGATAGTAAAAAATCATGAAAACCATAACCAGGAACAGACCCCAGCTTGCCGACAGCAGGCCTGAACGAATGTAATCCGCTCCAAGCGACGGTCCGACAGTGCGCTCCTCGATAATCCGGACAGGAGCTGGAAGAGCACCTGCCTTGAGTACGATCTCCAGGTCCTGGGCCTCTTCAAGGCTGCCTATACCGTTAATGACCGAACTGCCTCCGGGAATCTTCGATTCCACGACAGGAGCAGAGTACACAGCACCATCAAGCACGATAGCAATCTGCCGGCCAATGTTTGCGCCTGTTATCCTCGCCCATTTCGATGTCCCCTCCGAACTCATTTTCATGGTTACTTCAGGCTGAAGAGCAGATGCTCCAAATGTGGCTTTTGCTTCGGTAATAACGCCCCCGGTCAACTCCGGCGTTTTCTTGAGCATGTAGAGATCATGGTAACGTCCACCGTCACGCCCCTCTATAGTCCTGGATGAAAATGCAAGCTCTGAATCCTTAGGCAGCAGTTTCTCAATATCCTCACGCAGAAACAGCTCCTGCAGTAACTCCCTGGAATAATCCGGGACATAAGCTCTGCCGTTGTCCATAACAACGACATGGTTATACAAGGGATTCTCCGTTTTCTCCACGGCACCTATCTCTGACGGCACAGCCTGCAAACGGGCATTGATCCGTTCAAGTGCACCAAGCAAAGCTTCCCTGTCACGGGTAAGCTTGAACTCAAGCTTTGCAGTACCACGAAGCAACTTCCTGACCCTTTCCTGGTCAGAAATCCCTGGAAGAGCAACAATAATCCGTCGGGCCCCCTGCGTCTGTATGACAGGTTCAGCCACGCCGTACTGGTCAACCCTGTTTCGTATGATCTCCTTTGCCCTCGACAGCGCCTGGCTCGATTCACGCTCCAGCTTACCCACGATCTCTTCGTCGGTATCACGAACGTCATAGAAATAACGGCTCATCCGTATTCCCTCAGACTGGAACTCTTCCTGCAGCAAAGAAATAAGATGCGTGTTCACTCCAGCCGATTTCTGCTCAACCGCAGCAATGATTTCATCGAATTTTGCATCCTTGTTCCAGGCCCTCTCCTTGAGAAGGTCGATAAGATCGACCTCGAGAACCAGGTACATCCCGCCTTTAAGATCAAGACCGAGCTTGAGACTTTTCTCGGCAGCATGCTCAATCTTATCACGGTGCTCCTCGTGATATTTCAGACTGTCTTCAACTGTTGTAAAACCTGAAATTTTCCTGCTGTAGGTGTAATCCTGCCAGGTCGGCCAAAGCGACCAGAGCGCCAATGCAGTCAGCGCAGTTATCAGGATACCGGTAAACCTGTTATTTTTCATGGATAGGTAGACTTTTCTGAGGTGTACGTACAATTCAGCAAATATATAAAACCGGGGTCTGATTAACAATCAGGGCCCCATCCTGCCTGCAAGGGAGCTAAAGCAAAAGCCCGGCATTCTTGCCGGGCTTTTGCTGAACATATCCCACTCTCGGGTTATCCCCATATATCCTGGGCGATATTCTTATACCACCCTCTCGCATAGGTTGCCTCCTCTGCAAGCTGGTCTTCGTCTGCATCCATCGGGGTGAGCCCACCAGCACCCTTGATACTGACAATACCATCACTGGTAAGCTTGTAGACAGCAGCAACGGATACGGCATACCCTGGTGCCACAAGGCTGTAACAGGTATTGACAAGTGACGGCGGAGCCGGAACTTTCCCCTGCATAAGCCGAATGATACCGGCAGCAGTAACTTTCCCCTGGCTACTTGCCGCAAAACCTGATTTTGGCATTTTTCCTGCGATACATGCATCGCCGATCACGTGAATACCCGGATGGATAGTGGACTCAAACGTGATCGGGTTGACCGGACACCAGCCACTGGCATCCACCAACCCTGCATCCCGGGCTATCTTCCCAGCCATCTGCGGTGGGATGACATTGATAACTCCACCTTTTTCAGGGCCGAACTCCGTTTCAACCGTCATCGCCTCCGGATCAACCCCGAGAACCTTACCACCCATTGAAGCTGAACGCCACTCTATCATACCGCCATACAGGCGCTCCCAGCCTTTCATGAAAAGCCCCTGCTTTGAAAACTTCTCCTTGTCATCAAGGATGATGACCTTTGAATTCGGCTTATGCTCCTTGAGATAGTGGGCAACAAGGCTTGCTCTCTCATAAGGTCCGGGAGGGCACCGGAACGGATTGCCTGGAGGGCATATCAGCACATTCTCTCCATCCTTAAGCTCCTGCAACTGCCTGGTCATCAGCTCAGTCTGAGGCCCTGCCTTATAGGCATGAGGCATGACGCTGTCTGCAGCTTCTTTGGAATAGCCTTCTATAGCATCATACTTGAAGTCGATACCGGGTGAAACTATAAGACGATCATAGTTCAGTACCTTGCCGCCCTTGAGCGTCACACTGTGATTTACCGCATCAATCTCTACGGCTGTATCATGAATAACATCGACATTATAGCGGTTCTTGAGTACCTCGAATGTCTGGGCTATATCCTTCATGGCCTTGAGACCACCCATAACCCAGTTACTGAACGGACAGGTGTAGAATGTACTGTCAGGCTCAACAAGAGTAACTGCAATGGACGGATCAAGCTTTCGGATATATTTTGCTGCTGATGCACCACCGAAACCGCCACCGATGACAACAACATGTTTCTGGTTTGCAAAAAGAGGAGTTGCCGCACCAAACGCACCCAACGTAGAACCGGCTATACCGGTAAGCACAAGCTTGTTGAAACCTCTGCGTGAAATATTCTGGTTCATCTTTCCCCTCCTCAATTAATTAGTGGTTTGCTGACAGGCCCACCCGAAATATTCGGCAATAAGCTTGATCTCCTCATCTGTATACCCTTTGGCGTGGCGACCCATGACCGTTGAATACCTCTCACCGTTCTTGAACTGCTTGAGGGCATTTTCCAGGTATACCTGTGACTTGCCATAGAATCCAGGCATAATCCCCACACTCTTACCATCTGTACCATGGCATGAAGCACATGAAAGGGCCAGTATCTGCCCCCTCGGGTTGAACTCATCCTCGACAGTCCTTACCCCCGATGTCTTCCCGGTATCACCCGAATTACACCCTGCCAGGGCTGCGGCAGCAATAATTCCTGCTGCAGCCCATACTGATACTTGTTTCAACATGGTCTCTCCTCTTAGGTTAAATAATACTGTTCAAGACCCTTCCGGAAGGTTATTTCACAAGTTCCTCACCTGCAAACTTCACCCCGTGGTTATCCTTGCATGTAACACTCATTGTATCACCCTTCTTCCCCCTGAACCTGTACTGGAGGAAAGGGTTGCGGGAAACTGAAGGCCCCAGCTGCATTACAAACAGGGGAGCTCCGTTCAGCTTTACCTCAGCTTCCTGTATAAAATGTGCCGGAACTGTGTTACCAGCCTCATCCTTCCGCATTCCCGATTCGTTTGGATGAGGTATAATGACCTTTGCCGATACAACCCCCTGCTCTTCAATGGCTACGATCCTCAGTAAACTCATAGTTACCCTATCTTCAATTATAAACTGCTCTCTCAACAGGCCTGCGATGTGACCTCTACCGTAACGACTTTCCTGTAATAACTTCCTCCTGACCTTACGATCGCATGCACAGGCGAACTCTCACGCATCTTCACGCGTATACTGAACCAGGGAAGCATTCCCTCCTTCAGGTCAATGCGATAGACCAGCGGTGTACTGTTTTTCTCGACAAACAGGAACATCTGGTCCGCCTCCATATCGGTACTCACTTCTACAGGAACTATTGAACTGTTTGTCGCAACAGCTGGAGCCGCTACCACTACAGCATCACTTTCCAGTATAGGGGCATCACCCAATACATTTCTGATTGCCCCATCAAATCCCTCCGATGTAAAATATTCAGGATTCCACACCCCCAACAGGTAAGATGGCATAACTGCAACCGCAGCAGCACCAAACACTATTCCTTTCAGGAAATCACGTCTTTTCATACAATCTGATAATTAATGCTTCAGTTCCCCTGCCCCGCTCATTTTAGCACATCTTGCCCCAGGGTCTCTTGGCCTGGCTGCCCGGGTAACATAAAGCCCCTTAATATAACCATGTAGTTATATAATAATTTTAACTCACCGTTCCAAACATTTAGCTTCATCATTGTGGACATATGACGATAATCCGATTTGAACCTGCACATTCTGGATTGTATTTTTAAATTTAGCACATCACAATACACTGTTTTTTCACTTCACACTATATACAGATAATCATGATGTTTCACGTGAAACACCCAGTCCCCGGAACATGTACGATATAATTATAGCCGGAGCAGGCCATGCAGGTTGCGAGGCTGCCCTTGCTGCAGCAAGACTTGGTCATAAAACCCTGCTGGTAACAACTGACATTGCAGCAATAGCCCGCATGTCATGCAACCCGGCGATTGGAGGGGTTGCAAAAGGACAGATAGCCAGAGAAATTGACGCTCTTGGCGGTGAGATGGGCAAGGCAATCGATGCAACGGGCATACAATTCAGGATGCTCAACAGCAGCAAGGGTCCGGCAATGCATTCCCCAAGGGCTCAAGCTGACAAATCAGCATATACCGCATACATGCGGAAAGTCATCGAAAAAGAACCAAACCTTTTCCTGCTCCAGGATGCGATAACAGGAGTTCAAGTAGACAATGGCATCTGCACCGGCGCAATTGTCATGAGTGGCCGTACAATACCAGGCAATGCTGTCATCCTGGCATGCGGCACATTCCTTAATGGAATCATACATATCGGACTCAAGCACTATCCTGGCGGGAGAACACTGGCTGAGCCCCCAGTTTCCGGCCTTACTGAACAACTGACATCGCTGGGATTCGAGGCAGGAAGACTAAAAACCGGAACGCCAGCAAGAATTGATGCAAGAAGCGTTGATTACACGAAAGTAACCCCTCAACCCGGAGATACGCCACCACCCCCATTCTCTTACACGACAACGGATCTCACAGAGAGGAAACAGCTCAACTGCTACCTCACGGCAACAACTGAAGAAACTCACCGAATTCTTGAAAAGGGATTTGACCGTTCACCGCTATTTACCGGTAAGGTCCAGGGTACCGGTCCAAGGTACTGTCCATCTATAGAAGACAAGATATTCAGGTTCAAGGAAAAGAATAGCCATCATATTTTTCTGGAACCCGAGGGGTACGATACAAACGAGATGTATGTCAACGGACTCTCCACCTCACTACCGGAAGAGATCCAGATCGAGGCTATTCACTCAATCCCGGGGTTGGAACATGCTGTCATCATCAGGCCAGGGTACGCTATTGAATATGATTACTTCTACCCTAGCCAGATATATTCCACCATGGAGACAAAACTGGTAGAAAACCTCTATTTTGCTGGTCAGATCAATGGAACATCGGGATATGAGGAAGCAGCAGCACAGGGTCTTCTTGCAGGTATTAACGCATCACGAAAGCTACAGGGTAAAACAAGATTTACCCTGGCTCGATCTGAAGCCTATATCGGTGTCCTTGTCGATGACCTTATCACGAAAGAAACCAGGGAACCATACAGGATGTTCACCTCGGCAGCTGAACACAGGATCATCTTACGACAGGATAATGCAGATCGCAGGTTACTCAGGTATGGTTACAGCATAGGACTGCAAAATGCAGAAATGCTCTCATACCTTGAAAGGAAAGAACAGGCCATCTCAACCATTCGCTTGCTCCTCGAGCAAATACGGATTCGTCCAGATCAACCCGAACTGCTTGCCCTTTTTTCAAGAAAGGGGTATACCAAGCCTGAAGGCTCACAACGATGTATAAGTCTTCTGAAAAGACCGCATATAAGTCTTAAGGATATACTAGAAGCATCACCAAAAGCATTTGAAGAGGTTTCAGCCGTCAGTATTGACCCTGACATACTCAAGCAGGTTGAAATTGACTGCAAGTACGAAGGATATATTAAAAGAGAACACCTGGTCGCGGAAAAGATCTCCCGACTGGAGCACCATGAAATCCCTACAACATTCGATTACCAAAAAGTGACAGGCTTATCAAGCGAGGGAAAAGAAAAATTACAACGCCATAAGCCTGAAACCATTGGTCAGGCAAGCAGAATTATGGGCGTAACACCTGCAGACATCTCGATACTTATGGTGAAACTGGGAAGATAATTTACGATGTTCCACGTGAAACATTTGATGCAGGGTACCGCTAAAACACAGACACCACCACACCTCGAGGAGGTATGACCGATAGTAATAAAAAGAACAACATTATTTATAACAGGTAGTGTATGAACAAGGGTATTATCGATACAGTAGCTAAACATAACACGCTTCTTTACGGAAAAGATGATGAAGAACGTCTCGTAGGAATACATCAGGTCTCCGATTCCTCGATAAGGCTGTACTCCAGGACAGAAAACGGAAAGACTGTATGGCGCGATGAACAGTTTTACCCGTTTTTTTATCTCTCGGAAGGATCACTCCTTGGAAATTTCTCTCCTGCTGGCAACAATAAGCACTGGTTGATCAGGTTACATGGACAAAATTACTACCAGTACCTTGCTGTTTTCAGCAGTTGGAATGATTACAGGAAAGCCATCGATCAGATCCAGCAAAAAACGGTATGGAAAGAATCTGATGAAGATGAAGGTGTACAAAACCTGCCTGTAAGCCAGCTACTGTATAATAAAGGGGATGCCGTCACACAGTACCTGATGCAGTCTGGCAAGACACTTTTCAAAGGGATGGTATTTGAAGATCTCCACAGAATGCAGCTTGATATTGAAACCTACTTCAAACCTCAGGCAGGGACAAGTTCAAAGGTAGAAATAGGCAAGGATCAGATCATTATAATCTCCATGTGTGACAACCGGGGGTGGGAAAGAGTCATACATGCAAAAGGCAGAAGTGAAAAAGAGCTACTGAAAGAGCTTGTAGAAATAGTGGCGGAAAAAGATCCTGATGTTATAGAAGGGCACAACATTTTCAACTTTGACCTCCCATATATCCAGCGTAGATGCGAAATCAATGGCGTTGCATTTACAATCGGAAGAGATGGTTCAACACCAAGCTCATTCCAGGCAGGCATAAGATTCGCTGAAAGAACTATCGATTTCACATTTTTCGATGTCCAGGGCAGGCATGTTATCGACACTTATTTTCTTGTCCAGGCATATGATGCCTCAAAAAGATCGATGCCTGGGTACGGACTCAAGGTTGCCGCAAAGCATTTCGGCGTAGCTGCTGAAAACCGGACATACGTTGATTACAAGGATATGGCTGCAGTCTGGGAAACGGATCCTGAAAAGCTTCTTGACTATGCGTTGGATGATGTCAGGGAGACCAGGGAGATAGCAACACTGCTTTCCGGGAGCAACTTCTATCTTACACAGATGATTCCCTATACGTATGCACAAAGCTCAAGGATAGGCCCTGCAGCGAAAATCGAAGCAATAATGGTTCGGGACTACCTGAGGGTAAAAGAAGCATTACCTAAACCAGGTATCGGACAACAGTATTCAGGAGGATACAATGAAGTCTTCAGAAAAGGCATCATGGGCCCCATAGTCTATGCTGACGTGGAATCACTCTATCCCTCTATCATGCTCGCATACAACGTTCACCCAAAAAGCGACACAAGAAACATATTTCCGGATATACTCTCGAAATTGAAAGATTTACGTTTTGCTGCAAAGAATGCTGCAAAACAGGAACGAAACAAAGGGGAACGTCAGCTTGCAGACAACCTTGAAGCTATGCAGGGTTCATTTAAAATCATCATTAATGCCATGTACGGTTACCTGGGCTTCAGTTCAGGACTGTTCAATGATTATGAAGAAGCTGATAGGGTAACAGCAACAGGAAGGGATATTGCGCGACAAATGATCAGGGAATTTCAACAGCGTGGAGCACGGATCATAGAAGTAGATACTGATGGTATCCTGTTTATTCCCCCGGAACATATCAGGACCATGGAAGAAGAAATAGCGCTGGTCAATGAAGTATCAGCTGTTATGCCTGATGGAATAACTATCGGTTATGATGGAAGATACAAGAAAATGATCTCGTACATGAAGAAGAACTATGCACTTCTTGATTATGACGGGACCATGAAACTGAAAGGTTCAGCCCTGATCAGCCGAAGTGCAGAAAAGTTTGGACGAGAATTTGTGCGCAAGGGATATATTTTCCTTCTTGAAGAAGATATCCAGGGACTCCACGATCTCTATGTAACCTGGAAGGAAAAAATAATCAACCATGACTGGGACATCGAGGATTTCTCGAGAACTGAATCCATGAAACAGACAATGGAGCAGTACATCGAAGATGTCAAATCAGGAAAACGTTCAAAAACAATAACTTATGAGTTAGCCAAACGTAAATCACTACAAACCAAAAAAGGGGATCGTATTACGTACTATGTCGCAGGAAGTGGAACTATGTCCAGCCACCACGACAGAGGGAAACTTGCAGAAGAGTGGGAACGTACACATCCGGATGAAAACACACAGTTCTACCTGAAGCGACTCGATGAATTTGCCCAGAAATTCCTCCCGTTTTTCAAGGCTCAGGATTTCAGCTCGATCTTTTCATCTGACACCCTGTTCTCATTTTCACCCGAGGGTATTGAACTGCAAAAGGAAATTATCAGCGCCATTGATGAAACATGACAGACGGAACTTTAAACACCTTGTTCAGGTATTTTACTCAATAACCACTAAACACGATTCTCATGCATGATACCAAAGTACTTCCAGTAACAGATGACGTCACCTGGGTAGGCGTCCTGGATCCCGGACTCGTTACCTTCGATATCGTAATGGAAACAAAATACGGTACGACCTATAACTCCTACTTCATAAATGCCGAGAAAAAAACGCTCATAGAGACAACAAAGGCTAAGTTCTGGCCTACCTACCTTGAAAAAATCAAGCAAGTAACCGATCCATCAGAAATCTCCTATATCGTAGTCGATCACACAGAACCGGATCATTCCGGCAATATCGCAAACCTGCTCGAACTTTGCCCGGAAGCAACGGTCGTAGGCAGTGCTAATGCATTGAAATTCCTGCGCGACCTTGTTGGTAGAGAGTTCAAGTCACTTGCCGTGAAGGATGGTGACACCCTGGATCTTGGCAATAAGACACTTCGTTTTATCAATGCCCTTAATCTCCACTGGCCAGACAGCATCTATACCTGGCTTGAAGAAGAACAGGTACTATTCACCTGTGATTCCTTCGGTTGCCACTACTGCAATGAAGCTATGTATGATGACCTGTGTGGAGATTTTGATGATGCCTTCACCTACTACTTTGATGCGATTCTCAGGCCTTTCAGTAAGTATATGCTCGATGCAATAGAGCGCATCAAGGATCTCAATATCAAGGCAATATGCCCGGGGCATGGCCCCATACTTCGTACTGACTGGAAGAAATATGTTGACCTTTCCAAGAAGTACTCACAGGGAGCCATAGCTCTCCCTAATGAGAAAAATATCCTGATAGCCTATGTTTCAGCATATGAAAACACAACCATGATAGCTGAAAAAATAGCTGAGGGTATCAGGCCTCTCTGCAACTTCACAGTTGATGTCTGCGATATAGAAAATATGCATTTCTCGAAAATCGAAGAGAAGATTGCACATAGTACTGCTATTATTGTAGGATCACCGACCATAAACCAGAATATCGTTCCCCAGATATACCAACTTTTTGCAGCTATAAATCCCATAAGGGACAAAGGAAAACTTAGTGCTGCTTTTGGGTCCTACGGATGGAGCGGGGAGAGCACAAAGATTATAGAAAGCAACTTTACCAACCTTAAACTCAAACTGTTTGATAGAAACATGCGAGTCAAATTCAAGCCACATGAAAAGGAGCTTGAGGAGTGTGTTCAGTTTGGTCGTGATTTCGCCCAGGCACTCATAGAAAAAAACAAGCTAGTCTGTGATGTCTAGCAACACGTAACCACCATCCCGGGGATGACTTGGCAACGAGAAATCCCCGGGATTACTGGAATACGATATCCCTTACCATCTCCTGTCCGAGAAAGCCATTTATCCGTGAAATGATATCCCCCTTCTTGAAGTGAAGTTCCTGCCGCCAGGCTGGATTAAGAACACGAACATACAGAACACTGTTTTTGATATATCTTGCTCGTGACTGGCGGGCAATCATTTCTCCTACAGCCTCTTCCCATACTTTAAGAGCTTGATGCTCATGATATGCCTTTTCCATACCAAGAGAGCTGCAGAGTTCTTGAACAATGTCATCCAGCTTTCTGGGCTGATTGAATTTCATGGATACTAATATTGTTGACATTATCGAGTAGCAGTGCATCTGTACCTGTAATAACTGACTGCCCAGACATCCCTATCATCGATACAACCGCCTCTACACGCTCCTGGTCAAGTTCACTGAAGAGATCGTCAAGCAGGAAGAGAGGAGTTTCACCGGAGATTTCCTCGAGATAACGCTGCAAAGCGATCTTGAGACCTATGAGCAATGTCCTCATCTGACCCTGGGATGCATATTTCCTGGCATCCCGACCATTAAGGGTAAGTATGATATCATCGCGATGTGGACCGGCCAGAGTCTGTTTACGAAGGCGTTCCTGCGTTTCCACTGCATCAAAGCGTCGGGTAAGCAGTTCACGCAGCACATCTTCTTCCGGAAAAGGTTCGTCAATACTAATACTTCCCTTATACACCAGACCAGGTTCTTCATCGATCCCCATATTCTTGTACACCTTTTGTACAAGTGGAATGAATGAAGCAATAAACCTGTACCTGGAGCGCATGATACAGGCAGCAAAAGTAACAAGCTGTTCTGTCAGTACGCCTAGTGCCTGGTAAAGGCCGTTGATGAGTACAGCATTTCTCTGTTGTACAACCTTGCGATACATCTGAAGGGCATCGAGATATCGGCGATCAACCTGGCATAGCGCAGTATCCAGAAAACGACGACGTTCACCTGGAGCACCATTAACAATAGCTAGTTCTGCAGGAAAAAAAGTAACACAGGGAATATGACCAACAAGTTCTGAAAACTTGTTGAGTTCGGTTCCATTAAGTTGAATTTTTTTCTCACCTCCTGCTGAATAACTAACCTGTACTGATGACGAAAAACCCGTATCAGCCATAAATTTTGCCTGCAGGAAAAAATGATGAGAAGAAAAATTCATGCACTCCCTATCCTGCGATCCAAGCATACTTCTTGACAATGCACAGAAGTGCAAAGCATCAAGAATATTTGTTTTACCTGCCCCATTTGGACCATGGATCAGGTTGATACCTTCAGAACATTCCAGCATACTATCCGTATGGGATCTGAACGAACGTATCCTTATCTCCTGCAAATGCAACGCGTTTTTCTCACTTAGTTATTTATTCGCACAGGCATGACCAGAATAATCAATGAACCATGTTCACTGTCTGTTTCCGGCTTGATAATGACGGCTGTTGTTGGGCTACTCATGTCCAAGGTAACACTGTCAGTTTCAATATGAGCCAATGCTGCTTCAATGAATTTCGAGTTGAAACCTATGGTAATTTCTTCACCTTCAAACGTACAGGGAATGCTTTCATGGGCTGATTCACCTTCATTTGTATTTTCAGCCATGAGCGTAAGTTCTTTGTCTGTCAACGATATTCTGATATCTCCAATACTTGAAAATCGACCTACCCTTTTAACAGAATCGTAAAACTGGGAACGGTTTATAGTAAGGTTTTTATCGTTATCAAGCGGAATAACTGCCTCATAATTTGGATACTGTTCAACAATAAGTGCTGCATCCATAATAATGCCTTCCATGGTAAAACGAACGGTATTATCAGATGTACTTACTGAAATTTTTACCTCATCTTCACTCCCTGTCAGCTTTAAAAGTGAAGATAAAACTCGTGCTGGAATAACTATTTTTTTCTTTTCAACAAGACCACTCTGACAAGGTTTTATACACCGTACAAGTCGATGACCATCTGTTGAAACAGCCGTAATTTTTTCAGCTTCTATTTCAAAAAGTACTCCCATCATGGCAGGCCTCATACCATCCACGCTACAGGCAAATATGGTTTTATGGATAATATCCATAAGGTCGCTGGCTGGAAGGGATAACTCAATATCATATTCTCTTTGTTCATTTGCTGTTCTTGCTTCGAATGAACACGGTATTTTATACTTGCCCTTGTCAGTCGAAATATCCACCATACCTTGGTTACCATCCACGCTTTCAATTGAAAACGATACGGGGGTATCATACATGCTTCTTAAAAAGTCAAGAATAGTTCTTGCTTTCATGGAAAATTCCCCTTGCTGTTCTGATTCAACTTTCGTGTTAGCGGTAATGGACATTTCACCGTCAGACGCAAAAAGTGTCAGTGATTCAGTCTCCAATTGCAGGTGAAGGTTTTCGTAACGAGGCTCAAGTGCCTTAGCAGGAATAGCCTGCATCACCTTGTTCACTGTTTCCTGGAACTGCTTTACAGAGGTGGAGAATTTCATTGCTCTATTACTTTAATTAATTATTAGGTAAAGGTTGTTGTTGTTATTGAGCGTGTGGAAATCTTGATAACTCGTCGTTCGAAGACGGAAGTGATTTGTTCTCAATAACTTAATGCCAAGGTTTTAGTGTGGGTAAGTGTTGATAAGTTGTGGATTGTTGTATCCGTCATCCACATCCCTTTCATGGTTATGCTGTTGAGCTGTTTTTCGTGTTGGTAATTTGTGCAGGAATCCCCCCTTCCTTAACACGTTATCGACAATGCATCAACAATAGCTCGCTGGCGGGCTTACATCGACATGATTTCAATTCTTTTTTTCAGTTCCTCTATGGTATTTCGGATTTCCATGGAGTGTTCCATTTTTTTACTCACTGTGCTGCAGCCGTGAATGACTGTGGAGTGGTCTCGTCCACCAAAATGCAGTCCTATGGTTTTCAGCGAGGAGGATGTCAGTTCTTTGCTGAGATACATGGCTACCTGTCGTCCTGTAGCAATTTCCTTTTTCTTCGATTTTCCTTTAAGATCGTTCGGAGTAATCGAGAAATAGGAGCATACAGCTTTCTCTATGGTTTCAAGCGTCAGCTGCTTCGACTGGATCCTGATGATGTCTTTCAGGGTTGACTTGGTAAAGGCCAGATCAATTTCCTGGTTGAACAGGGAGTGGGCGGCAAGCAGTTTGACTATGCAGCCCTCGAGTTCCCTGACGTTATGTGTTACATTTGTCGCAATGAAGTCTATGATGTTTGCATCGAGCGTCACGCCGTTCTGCTCAAGCTTGCTCTGAATAATAGCTTTCCTTGTTTCGTAATCTGGTGGCTGGAGATCCACTGAAAGTCCCCAGTTGAACCTTGACAGCAGGCGTTCTTCAATACCCTTTATCTCCTTGATCGGACGGTCTGAAGAGAGGATGATCTGCTTGTTCGACTGATGCAGGGTATTGAAGATATGGAAGATTTCCTCCTGGGTCTTTTCCTTACCGGCAAAGAACTGTATATCATCGATGATGAGCACATCTATAGTGCGGTAAAAGGAAGAAAAATCCTGGATATTGCCGTTCTGTATCGCATTGACAAAATCTATCGCAAACTTCTCGCTCGAGACATAGAGGATTGAGTCAGATATATGTTGCTCACGGACCTGGTTGCCGATAGCCTGCATCATGTGGGTTTTACCGAGTCCAACACCGCCATAGATAACCAGGGGATTGAATGCATTCTGGCCGGGACTCTGCGCGACGGACTTTGATGCCGCAAAGGCAAGAGAGTTACAATCTCCTCGAATAAGGCTCGAGAAGGTATACTTGGGGTTAAGATGGCTTTCGAATCGGGCCTTATTTTTTTCGAACCTGTCGCGTTCCTCTTTTCCTTTTCCCTGTTGAACCGGCTGGGGAGAGCTTGTGGATGTTTCCTTGGCGATATCCTGATGCGGGAGTTCAATGGTTACCGGGTTAACCTGGGACTTGTCCATGACTATCGAGTACATGAGGCGTCCTTCTGTACCAAGGATCTCTTTCAGGGCATCTTTAAGGTAGGAAGAGTAGTTTTCCTCTATCCACTCGTAAAAAAACTGGCTGGGGACTTCTATCGTCAGTTCGTTATCGGAAAACTGTATCGGTGTTATAGGGGTGAACCAGGTTTTGAATGCCTGGTTGTTGATTTTGCTTTTGATGATTTCCAGGCATGCGTTCCATACGTTCCTTGCAAAATCGGTTTTTGGGGCAGATGCGGCAGCGTGTGGTGGCTGGACACCTTGAGAGGCGGCGACAGACATGAGTGGACACTGGTTTGAGAGGTGGACGTAGGTCCCTGGAAACAAGACCATCAACATTAACTGTTAATAAGTTAAGATTTTCGGTGGATAAAAAACAATCCGCATGTGGAAAAAAACTGCTAACAGAAGAGTAAAAATCAACATGGGTTATCAACAGTATAAGTTGTTGTTTTGTAATGTGTTGTGATGGTCGTTTATTTTAGTTATCCACAGATGTGGAAAAGATTTGCATGCAACGCTGATGCGGGTTTTGGTGGGTGAAGTTTTTTTATCCACAAGTTATCCACACTGTGGATAACCCTGGTTGTTGATGGTTTTTGTTATGGAGGTGCTTACCTGGTGTAGAGGATATTCCTGTGCCAAGGATTTGGATTTAAATGATCAGTAGGCTACATTACAGGTCCTGTATTTTGAGTTATTTAATAAGCGAAGTGTAGAGAGGAGATTTTCCACATGAAAAGGACTTTTCAGCCGCATAACAGAAAAAGACGTAACAAGCATGGGTTCAGGGCCCGTATGGCAACCAAGAATGGTCGTCGTGTGCTCGCATCACGCCGTGCAAAAGGCCGCCATGCACTGACTGTCAGTAGCGATATGGGAACCCGTAAGCAGTAAGCTTACCGGTTTCCTGAGCTCAGTCCTGCATAGGTTGCAGCATGGATGACGGTACGTCAGAGCATCGTTTAAGAAAACGGGATATTCTGAGGGGCCGCACAGCTGTTTCAAGGCTTTTTGCTGAAGGAAAAAGCGTGCGGTCCGGTAGAGTACGGTTAGTGTTTCTCGATCGATCATATACAGTTGCTGATGCCGGTGTTCCACCAGTTCGTGCAATGTTTGTCGTCAGTAAGCGTAGCGTAGCGTCAGCCGCTGCGAGAAACCGCCTGAAGCGGCTTATGAGAGAAGCTTACAGGCTGGAGAGAACTGAGTTGCGTAGGCTCAGCTTGCCGGAAAAGGTAGGACTACTTGATCTTGCTTTTATCTATGCCGGAAAAAAACCTGCCGACATTTCTTTGCGCATGGTACGGCGTGATATCAAATCCCTGTTGAACGACCTGGCTGGACGAATAGGTACTGGATAATACCGCATGTTCCGGTTGGCCAGTACGGGACAGGCAATAGCTATAAGACGTCTAACAAGTATTATGGAACGCAATTCATTCTGGAAGGTCACCAACAGGGTGCCTATAGTACTGATCACGTTCTATCGTCGCTATATATCCCCCCTGACAGGTCCATCCTGCCGTTTTTACCCTACATGTTCAAGATATGCTATAGATGCGTTTGAGCATCATAACTTCTTTTACGCCCTGTACCTGACAGTCTGGCGCGTTCTTCGCTGCAATCCTTTTTCCAAAGGGGGATACGATCCGGTTCCATTGCCGGGGGGCCCGACAAAAATTAAAGAGAGAGAAGATAATGGATAAAAATTCTGTGACAGGTCTTGTCCTGATTGCGTTAATCATGATTGTATGGATGCAGTTCATGGCGCCTGAACGCAAACCCCTCCAGGATATCGGGCGCCATACCGAGCAGGTTGTCATGGAAGAAACCCCTGGCAACACCGTAGATGGGGCCGGTGCAAGACGTGACTTCGGGGAGTTTTCAAAAGCCGTGACCGGTGAGGAGCAGCTTGTAACTATTGAAAACGACCTGTATCGTGCTGTTTTTTCATCCCGGGGTGCAACATTGAAGTCAATGGTGCTCAAAGAGCATCTTGATTCCAATCGTGAAGAGTTTGATCTCATAAGAAACCAGGATAGCGGTGCCTTGTCCCTTTTCTTCCTGACGAGGGACGGGAAGCAGGTTGATAGTCGTGATCTTTATTTTTCGACTTCCCAAGTGGATTCAACGATGCAGGTTAGCGGCGAAGAGACGACCAGCGTGGCTTACCGCCTCGATCTTGCTCCCGGTAAAAGTATCGAGGTGACCTATACATTCAAGGGTGATAGTTATGCTATCGATTACGATGTGACTCTTGAAGGATTTCAGGATGAGCTTGCCGGTAACGAGTTCCAGGTGCAGTGGGATGGTGGCCTGGTGCACTCTGAAAAAAATGATAACGATGAGCTCAGCAATTCATGGGCTGCTGCATATATGGGCGGAGGCCTCCTGAAGGTGGATGCGTCGGATGCGTCGAAAACCTACCGTGAAGAACAGTCGGGTATGGCTGGTTGGACCGCTATCAGGACCAAGTATTTCGTTGCATCGCTTATCCCCTCTTCTGCAACCGAAGGGGTATACATCAGCGGTCGTAGCCTGAAAGGGGAGAAGTTCGAAGACTACACTGCAGCACTGAAGTTCATGGTGCCGAATGATGAGGCCAGTGTTACCGAATCATTCAGCCTGTACGTTGGACCTATCGATTACAACATCGTCAAGTCGCTTGGAGTGAATCTCGAGAAGATCATGGATTTCGGCTGGGACTGGCTTACCCGGCCGTTTGCTGAATATATCATCCTGCCGATGTTCAACCTCCTCAAGACCTTTACGCATAACTATGGCCTGATCATTATTATTTTCGCCCTGCTCATCAAGCTGGTCACCTATCCCCTGACCATGGCTTCGACCAAGTCGATGAAAAAGATGGCGGCCCTCCAGCCAATGCTCAAGGAGTTGCAGGAGAAATACAAGGATAATCCTGCAAAATTGCAGAGCGAGCTGGGACGCATCTACAAGGAAGCTGGCGTGAACCCTCTTGGTGGCTGCCTGCCCGTAGTGCTCCAGATGCCTCTTCTGTTTGCCATGTTTTACGTGTTCCGCTCCTCGATCCAGCTTCGCCAGGAAGGATTCCTCTGGGCAAGTGATCTGTCAGTTCCGGATTCAATCCTGGATTTCGGGTTCAGTATCCCGCTCTATGGCGACCATATTGCCTTGTTCCCGATCCTGATGGGTGCAGCAGTCTACCTGCAGCAGAAAATCACCCCTCAGGCGCAGACAAATGACCAGATGAAGGCCATGCTCTATATCTTCCCGGTCATGATGCTCTTGTTTTTCAATAACATGCCGGCAGGACTGGGGCTGTATTACCTGATGTTCAATGTCTTCAGCATTGCACAGACCTGGTATATCAACAAGACAACATCGACCGAGGATCTTGCAATTGTTGCTCCCGAGGTCAAGGCTCCCAAAAGCTCTGTACGTAAAAAGAAAAAAAACGCTAAAAGGCGTTAAGGTTTGAGCATGGAGTGGTTGTACCAACAGGACTCGGCTCTCTTTGTCTACCTGAACGGTCAGTTGATCCATCCACTCTGTGACGGTTTGATGGTTTTCCTGACAGAGCCGGATATGTCGTGGCACATATTTGCCCTGGCTGCGCTCTTTATGGTACAGAAGCGTCGTCTTGACGGGGTTATGGTGCTGCTCCTGACCCTCCTTGCTGTTGGCCTGGCTGACTGGATTACTTCCGGCATACTTAAGCCAATGTTTACCCGTACCAGGCCCTGTTTTGTCATCGAGGGTTGTCGGTTGCTTATAGACCAGGGACGTACCTGGTCTTTTGCTTCTTCACATGCATCGAACTCTTTCGCTGTTGCTTCGATGATATGGCTTTTTTTTTCACGGGGTGACGCAGCGGATCGTTTCTTTACCGCTATCATGGCATGCTATGCTTTTCTTGTTGCGTATTCGAGGGTGTATGTAGGTGTTCACTACCCTTCAGATATCTTTGCTGGCGCGCTGATAGGGGTTTTTTGCTCCCTTTTCCTCTATGTCGTTTATGCGTGGGTTGTCAAGAATTTCGTGCAGCGGGAGCAGCTGAAAACTTCAAATTGAGATTTCCAGGATATGAGCAAGACAGTTCAGGATGCCCTCTCCGGAGGGGCTTTCGAGGGAAGGCCTTCCCTGCGGGAGACCTACAGAAAGGGAGATAGTGTAGAGCTTTCCATTACGGATATTGCAGAAAAGGATCACTGTTTCGGACGCCTGGAAGATGGGGCCGGGGTGTTTGTCCGTGGGATGCTTGCAATTGGTGACCGGGTTTCAGCCAGGGTTATCAGGGTGAAACCCGGTTATATGGAAGCTGTCATGGAAACACTGGTGCAGCCATCTCCAGACAGGACGGAGCCACGCTGCCCTGTATTCGGGGTTTGTGGCGGGTGTAAGTGGATGCATGTCGACTACGGGGCACAGCTGCGCTACAAGCAGAAAAAAGTGCGTGATGCGTTGGTGCACATCGGCGGGTTTGACAATGTTGAGGTTGCTTCTGCGCTACCGGCACCCGAGTCATTCCATTACCGCAACAAGGTCGAGTTTTCATGCTCGAGCCGGCGCTACCTTTTGCCGGAAGAGATAGCCAGTGACAGGCTTGACAGGCCCCGGGATTTCGCGCTTGGGTTCCATGCTCCCGGGAATTTTGAAAAAGTGCTCGAGATCGACGAGTGTTTTCTTGCTAAACCCGAAATGAACAGGGCACTTGAACTGACAAGGCGTTTTGCCCTGGAGCGAGGACTCGAGCCATATGCCGTGAGGGAGCATACAGGCTACCTCAGGAACCTGATGCTGCGTTACAGTGAAGATGAGGGGGCCCTGATGGTCAATATCGTTACCTCCTGGTATGACGAGCAGATGATGGCAGAGTATCGTGAGCTCCTGACGTCATCAATGCCGGATGTGCCCCTGACGGTTGTCAATAACGTCACGACAAGGAAGAATACCGTTGCTACAGGGGAAAGGGAGTACCTGGTTCATGGCGAGGGTGTTGTACGTGAACGACTTGGTGATCTTTGTTTCCGTATTTCCGCCAATTCCTTTTTCCAGACTAACACACGCCAGGCTGAAGTACTCTATGACGGTATCATGCGGATGGCAGGGTTGGCTGAAGACGATACCGTTTACGATCTCTACTGTGGTACCGGGACCATTACACTCTACCTGGCAAGGCGATGTCGCCGTGCTGTCGGCCTGGAGGTTGTTGAAAGTTCCATCGGTGATGCTAGGGAGAACGCTGTCATGAATGGGGTTGGTAATGCGGTATTCCATCCTGTTGACCTGAAGGATTTCCATACCATTGTACCCACGCTTGAAGAGTATGGGAAGCCGCGGGTTATCGTTACCGACCCTCCGCGTGCAGGAATGCATCCGAAAGCTCTTGAGACCATGTTGCGTATCGAGCCCGAGACCATTGTCTACGTCAGCTGCAATCCAGCTAATCTTGCCCGCGATGGTAAGGTGATCGTTGAGCACGGATATGTGCTTGAAGAGGTTGTTCCTGTAGACATGTTCCCCCACACGAGCCATGTGGAGACGCTGGCCTGTTTCAGGGCACCTCAGAAACAGTAAGGAGGTTTACTCGTTTTCCTCAATATCGGCATCAATAATCTCTCCCTGCAGTTCGTCGTCCTCTTTTCCTGATTCCCAGGCAAGGAAGCGCTCTATGTCGTGGCTCAGCGATGCAAAAATTGCTGTTATGATGGCGATGTCATCGGTAAATCCCAGGAGGGGGATAATATCGGGAATTGCATCGAACGGGTTGAGAAAGTAGACCACTGCAGTAAGGGCCAGGAGCAGGGTCTGCCATGGAATATCATTGTATTCTTTCCTGAAGTAGGCCCGTATCATACGTATAAGAGCCTGCAGCTTGCATGAGATTTCCTGTAGCTTGGTCGAGTTCGAGGCTGAAGAGATCTGTCCTATTGCCTGGTCAAGCAGGGTAAAGACTTTCTCCTTGTCGTTGAGCAGTTCAGTGGCTTTCCTCCGTGCCTTGTCAAACGCCCCGGGGTTTTCCTTCATGACTATCGTCCTCCTGCCTTGAGCAGTTTCTTTTTCTCTTCATCGGTAAGGGATTCGTAGCCCTTGCTTGAAATCTTGTCGAGGATCCGATCAATTTCTTCCTCCGATACGGGTTCCCGGGTCTCCTTTTTATAGAGTACAGGACCCTTGGTATCGGTTTTGGGGAAGGTTTTGTCGATCCAGTCTGAAATTGACCATCCCTGCTGGCGGAACTTGATATAGGCAAAACCGATGACCATGCCACCAAGATGCGCGAAGTGCGCAATGTTACTGCCGCTGCCCATCGTTGAATTGTTCAGTCCCATCAGAAGCTCGATAGCTGCATAGCCAGCAACGAAGAATTTCGCCTTGATGGGAAAGAGGAAGTACAGGTATATGTATCGGTCAGGAAACATCATGCCGAAGGCAAGGAGTACACCGAATACCGCACCTGAAGCGCCAACAGTTGGATACGGGCTGCCAATCGTTGTCAGCAGGTTGACTATGGCAGCTCCTATGCCGCAGATAAAGTAGTAGGTGGTAAACTCCCTGGTGCCCCAGTAGTTTTCAATTTCCGCTCCGAACAGCCAGAGTGCGAACATGTTGAAGAGAATATGCGCCAAACCGCCATGCATGAACATGTAGGATATAGGTTGCCATACCTGGAAGCCTGGCCCTACAGGGTTTGCCGATGCCACCGGCCAGAGGGAGCCGTACAGGTAGAGCAACTCCCCTAGCGGCGTTGCGAACTGCACCAGGAAGATCGCAACGTTAGCAAGTATTATGGTTTTAATGCCACGAGGCATAAGCTGGAAACCTCCCGGACGATATGTCTGGTCATAGTAGCTCATAGAAATCTCCCGGCTTAATCGTTGAGCGCAGCAATGCCAGGCAGTTCTTTGCCTTCCATGAATTCCAGGCTTGCGCCACCGCCCGTTGATATATGAGTCATTGCAGAGCCGAGTCCTGCTTTCATGACTGCAGCAGCTGAGTCTCCTCCACCAACTATCGTTATGGTACCTTTTGCAGTAGCATCGGCCATAGCCTGTGCTATCGCAATGGTACCATGCGAGAATTTCTCGATTTCAAACACGCCCATTGGCCCATTCCAGACAATGGTCTTTGCGTTGAGGATCTCTTTTGCATAGGTCGCTACAGTCTGTGGTCCGATATCAAGGCCCATCATGTCGGCAGGAATGCTGTTGATGTCAACGGTTTTCGTGGCGGCATCGGCCGAGAATTCCGTGGCAGCCACAACATCCTGCGGCAGCAGCATACGGACGTTTTTCTCCCTGGCTTTGTCGAGCAGTCGTTTTGCAAGTTCGATCCTGTCTTCTTCCACAAGCGATTTGCCTGTATCGATGCCCTGTGCCTTGAAGAATGTAAAGATCATGGCACCGCCGACAAGGACGGTGTCAACCTTGTCAAGCAGGTTTTCAAGAACATCTATTTTTCCCGAGATCTTTGCCCCGCCGAGGATTGCCAGGAACGGGCGTTCCGGGTTGTCAAGAGACTGGCCAAGGTAACGAAGCTCTTTTTCCATCAGGAATCCGGCTACCGAGACAGGCATGAAATGGCAAATTCCCTCTGTGGAGGCATGTGCCCTGTGGGCTGTTCCGAATGCATCGTTGACGTATATCTCGCCCATCGAGGCCAGTTCCCGTGCAAATTCCGGATCATTTTTCTCTTCTCCAGCATGGAACCTGAGGTTTTCAAGCAGCATGACTTCGCCATCCTGCAGGTGAAGGGCCTGCTGCATGACTTCCGTTCCAATGCAGTCGCCTGCCATGACAACGTTTGTGTCGAGGAGTTCCGAAAGCCTCTGTGCAACAGGAGCAAGTGAAAACTCTTCAGCAACCTGACCTTTTGGTCTGCCCAGGTGCGACATCAGTATAAGCCTGCCTCCTGATTCCAGGACCTGCCTGATTGATGGCAGGGCTTCTATGATACGTTTATCGTTGGTGATCGAGCGTGATTCGTCAAGCGGTACGTTGAAGTCTACGCGCATGAGTACACGTTTACCGGTGCAAGATATGTCCGAAAGCGTCTTTTTCTGCATTGATCTGGCTGTTGTTAGGCTGTTGTGAAAACTGTTGGTTCAATATAAGTACTTTAGGCAATAGAGGGGGGACTCACTCCCTGTTTCGCCGGTATTTGCGAACATTTTTCAGGTGTTCGCTGTGCGTTCGGGCAAAATAGTGCCCACCGTTTCCGGTAGCAACGAAGTAGAGATAGGTGCTTTTTGCCGGAAAGAGCACTGCACGTATAGATGCCTTGCCGGGACTGCATATCGGTCCAGGCGGAAGGCCCTTATGGAGGTATGTATTGTAAGGGGAGTCGATGTCAAGGTCCCTGTAGAGGAGCCTGTCGGGTTTTATTCGTCCAAGGGCGTATTGTACAGTAGGGTCTGCCTGGAGCTTCATGCCTTTTGCAAGCCTGTTGAGGTAGACGCTGGCAATCAGTGGCTTTTCGTTATCGAGCGGGGTTTCTGCTTCGACTATCGAGGCTAGCGTCAGTACCTCGAGTTCCGTCAACCCCCGTTTTCGGGTTTCTGCCAGGAGTGTTTCATCGTAAAATTTCCTGAAATGGACAAGCAGGGTTTGAATGACCTCCTCAGGACTGCCTGCCCATGCAAAGTTGTAGGTGCCTGGAAGCAGGTAGCCTTCCAGGGATTCTGCGGCAATATCGTGATGCTTCAGCAAGTCAGGGTTTCTCATCGCGTCCAGCAGTGACAGGGAGTCCGCTGCCAGGCGGGAACCAAGCAGACCCGAGACTGATTCCATACGCTGTCCCGGGGGAATCATGATCTGCTCTTCATCCTGTGGATGCTGATGCATCCATTCCAGGAGGCTGAAGTTCGAATGCCTGGTGGTAATCGTGTACCGGCCTGGCTTGATGTTGCGCAGGTTGCTGAAAAGGCGGGCGGTTACCAGGAGGGGGCGTTCATGGCGAATGACACGCTGTTGGTGAAGCTTGCCAAGGATCGAACGGATCGAGTCCCCTTTTTTTACGGTTACAACTGTATACGGTTCGGATACCGGCAGGGTGTTCCATCCTGGGTAAAACAGGAACCACAGGAGAAAGCAGAGTGTGGGGACTCCTGCAGCGCCGAGGAAGGAAAATGTTCTGGAGAGGGGGATCTTCTGCATAGGGACGGCGGCAGATGGTGTTCAGGATGAGTGCTGCCGTTGTTGCTTCCATGCATTCTGGAACATCCTGGTTTCTTCGATAATGCAGCGGTATATCGTTTCCAGGGTGTGAGCCTTGAGTTTCGAATCAGCTTTGTTCAGGACGTTTTCAAGCACTTCTTTTTCCCTTGCGGGTTGAAGGACCTGTTCTCCCATGCGGTGCTTGAGATCGCTGATGTTCTGCGCGCAATCGAGGCGCTGGCAGAGCAGTTCCGAGAGCTGGTGGTCCAATTCATCAATTTTTTTTCGCCACTCTTCCAGTTCAAGCCAGGTCTCTTCCTTGTTGACGGTGCTGTTTGCCATGATGACGTAAGGTGTTTGTAGGTGTCAGGGGTTATAGTATCACAATAGTAAGAAAATCTTGGCAATCTTTACATGATCATTCTTTCTTGTCACTTTTCCCGGGCGTAGGGATCATCTCCGGAAAAACGTTGCAGCCAGATCGCCATCTGGCTGTCCGAAAGCTCCCCGGTACTATCATGCATGTTGTTTTTCCGGCACTTTTTTTCAATATGCTTGCCGATAAATGACTCTGAAGGAAGGGCTTGTGCACCGTAAGCCTCGGCGTGTGAGACGATCATCCTGTCGGAGCTCACGACCGTCGTGTTTCGGGCTGCTGCCGGACTTGATTGGAGGTGATTGATGATCCATTCATCCGCACTCATTCTCGACGGAGTGAATACCCTGCTGAAGGCTCCCCTTTCTTCCAGCGGGTGGTTGGAACCCCTGCCATCATAGACAATTGTCATGGTGTATCCTGTACGCCGGCGAACATCCTGGAGCAGTTCTTCCAGCCGTTCTCTCTGCTCTTCGAGCGTTCCCTTGCGGAATGCCTCTCCCAGTGCGTAAAGCAGGTTATAGCCGTCTATGCAGAGTTCCCTTGTTGGTTTTCGCATTGCTCGCTCGTTCTGAGGGGTTCACGATGGTATGCTGCGGAATAAAATAGCTGAATATTTTTTTAGCGGTGGTTTTTATATACATTTTAAGTGGTGTAAAATGGTGAAATTTGGGAGAAAACGGAAGAGAGATGCCGGGATTCATCGGAAAAGAGCTTCACGCTATCGATGACAAGGGCCGGTTGATGATCCCAGCCCGTTTCAGAAAGAGGCTTTCCGGAGAGGAAAGCGCTTCGCAGAAACCGCACAACCTGCTTTATGTTATGAAGGTGCCTGACGGATCACTGGAGCTCTACGAGTCTCAGGTCTGGCAGGAGAAGGAGCGTTCACTTATGGCGCTTTCGGATTTCAACCCTGACGAACATCTCCTCAAGACCCTGCTCTATGAACGTCTTGATTGTGTCGATATCGATCGTCAGGGCCGGATAGCCCTTTCAAGGGAATTCCTCGATCATGCAGCCATCAGCCGGGAAGTGGTGATTGTCGGAGCGAATATCAAAATGATTCTCTGGGAACCGGGGCGACTCGAGCGGGTGGTCAGGGAAAACTCGTCAAGGGTACAGGTTCTCGCTTCCAGATATTTTTAGGAGCGGATGGAACAGGATTCGTATCATGAGCCGGTTATGGCTCGGGAATCGGTAGAGCTGCTTGTCAGAATGCCGGGAATCTACGTGGATTGTACCCTCGGTGGCGGGGGGCATACCGAGGCATTCCTCAGTGCCCTGCATTGCGGGGAATTCAGGGATGCTTCATTTGTTATCGGCATCGACCAGGATACGGATGCGCTGGCGCATGCTGCCGGGAGGCTTGAACGGTTTGAGGGAAGTTACCGGCTGGTTCGGGGAAACTTCGGGGATGTTGCGGCTATAGTCAGGGAGGTACGCTCGACTCTTGTTCCAGGCATGCCTGTTGCTGGCGTGTTTGCCGACCTCGGGGTTTCGTCATTCCAGATTGATACGCCGGATCGGGGGTTCAGTTATCTTCGGCCGGGACCTCTTGACATGAGAATGGATCCCGAAGGGGAGGTTACCGCGGCATCCCTTGTCAGGTCGCTCGATGAACGGGAACTTGCAGATGTGTTCTACCGGTTTGGCGAAGAGCGCCAGAGCCGCCGGATAGCTGCAGCGGTCAAGCGGGCTGTTGAAGAGGGAGGAGCCATGGAGACTACTGGCGAACTGGCCCGTGTTGTCCGTTCTGTGGTAAGGGGACATGAACACCAGGTTAAATCACTTTCCCGGATTTTCCAGGCATTACGTATAGCTGTCAATGAAGAAATGGAGGTGCTGGAGCAGTTCCTGGAAGATGCACCTCTCCTTCTTGCACCTTGTGGCAGGCTGGGGGTGATGAGTTACCACTCCCTCGAAGACCGGATGGTCAAGCAGAGGTTTCGCACCCTTTCCGAAGATGACTGGGGCCCTCGTGGTGTCGGACTTCGCGAGCCACTGAAAGCGGCTGGGTATCGGCTTGTAAGATCAAAGCCGTTTGTTGCCGGTGAAGCTGAAGTTGCCGTCAACCCGAGGGCGAGGAGTGCCCGGCTCAGGGTGCTGGAAAGAAAAGAATCCGGAGGCGGCAATGGGTAGTGAACGGCATGACAGTGGACGCCTGGGCATGCTGCTCCGTCCGAGGATTTTTGTGTACCTGCTCGTAGTTACCGGCTTTCTCTTGCTGTATATAAACAATATCCTGAGGATCAACGACCTGTCGGGAGAGAACGAGTCATTGAAAGAGAAGATTGCGGTGCAGCAGAGTATCAATGCATCGCTGCTGCTCCAGTTGCAGGAACTGGAGTCGATCCAGAGCATCGGCGTAAAGGCTGAAGAGGCCGGTTTGCAGCAAAGCGTGCTTCCTGCAGTCTATATCACTTACTAAACGTTGCAAGGGATGCAGAGCGCAAAGAAAGGGAATTGTGGTCAGAAGGATGAGCTGCGAACCAGGGACCTGGGTGTGCGCCTTGGGGTTGTATCGCTTGGTTTTGTGCTTTTTTTTGTGGCTATAGTCATGAAGCTGCTCGGCATACAGGTGGTAGATGTGGAAAAGTACCAGCAAAAAGCCTCTCGGCAGTACCTGCAGGACAAGGTCATACAGGCGGAGCGGGGGGCGATCTTTGATCGCAATGGGATATTGCTGGCTGAAAGTGTACAGAGGATATCGGTGTATGCTGACCCGCATATCATCTGCCATATGCCGGTCAAAAAGAATGGACAGAAGGTTGAAGAAGATCGTTCTTATGAGGTCGCCACCCTGCTTTCAGGGTATTTCGGTAAGTCCCGTGAGCATTACTATGCTCTTATCAGGCAGGCAGATGAGCAGAAGCGGCGTTTTGTGTGGATTGAGCGCTCCCTGTCGGTCGACGTTGCCCGGCCTTTAATGGAAAATCCTGTAAAAGGGATAAGGACAGAAAAGGAGCAGAATCGCTATTACCTGAACCTGGCATCACAGGTTGTTGGGCTTGTCAATACAGATAACAAGGGTATAAGTGGTCTCGAGCTCAAGTATGACCGTGAATTGAGGGGTCATAATGGCCTGAAAACCTTTCAGCGTTCAGCTACCGGAGGGCGCTTCCTTGCTGCTGGTGCAGAGCAGGTAAAGGCGGAAGAAGGCATGAGCCTCGAGCTGACAATCGATGCAGATATACAGGCTATTACCGAGGCGGAGATTACCAGGGCAGCCATGCAGAGTGAAGCGAAGGGCGCATCCGGTATTGTGATGGATGTCCGGACAGGAGAGATTCTTGCTATGGCAAGCTATCCCGCGTTTGACATGAACAACCGGAGTGATTTCAGGACTGAACAAGCAAGAAACCGTCCCCTGGCAGATGCGTTCGATCCGGGTTCAACGTTCAAGATTGTCATGGCTGCTGCCGCGACAGAGGTTCTGGGGATGGCAGCTGAGGATAGTGTTGACGGGCATGGGGGCAGTTACAGGATCTTCAACCGAACCATACGTGACCACGAGAAGTTAGACCGGATGACCTTTCGGGATGCCATGGTGCATTCGAGCAATATAGTGGCGGCACTGACGGCTATGGATATCGGTTCCGAAGCGTTCTATGACTATGTTACCCGTTTTGGTTTCGGCAAGAAGACCGGAATCGGCCTTGTAGGAGAATCATCGGGTATCGTTCGAAAGCCTGAGACCTGGGGAAGCCTGACGCTTCCGTGGATGGGCTATGGATATTCCCTTACAGCGACTCCGCTTCAGGTGCTTCAGGCCTATGCGGCGGTTGCCAACGATGGCGTGCGTATGAAGCCATTTATCATTCGTCGGTTTATCGGTCCCCGGGGCGAGATTCTACGGGAATTTTCACCTGAAAAAGTTGAAAGGGTTGTGTCGGACGAAACCGCAAAGTACCTGCGTGAGGAGTACTTCAGGGCAATTGTTGAAGACGGAACAGGAAAGGCAGCTGCAGTTGAATGGATCAGTGTTGGCGGAAAAACAGGTACGGCCCAGAAGTTGACCGATGGCAACTATAACAAGGGAAAAAGAAATTACATATCTTCGTTTGTCGGCTTTTTCCCTGTTGACAAGCCCCGTATAGCCGCAATTGTCGTAGTCGATGAGCCGAAACGTGGTTATTATGCTTCTACTGTTGCTGCCCCTGCTTTCTCAAGGATATGTTCACGTATGGTTGCCTGCTCTGAATCGCTTAAAGCGGATATTGGCCTTCAGGCCCCCTCGCAGGTGGCACAGTCTTCCCGCCATGTAGCGGTACCGCTACTCGATGGTCTCAGGCTGGATGAGGCTGAAGAGCTCCTCAAGTGGAGTGACCTTCGTCTTTCCTGGCGGGGAGACCGGCATGGCATGGTAGCTCTGCAGGATGTCGAGCCTGGCAGCATGGTGCAGCCGGGAAGCATGGTTGGCGTTCAGCTTTCCCTTGCCAGGGGTGGGGCTGACAGGGAGGATCGTGATGTTCAATGAGTGTAACGAGAGGGACTCTCGACCGACACTGACGCTCGGCACCCTGGCAGACCTGTTACAGCCTCTCGGGATAGATGGTGTTTATGATCGCAAGCGGATCCTGACAGGGGTAACGGATGACTCCCGGCAGGTTTGCCCGGGCGGACTGTTTATCGCGGTCAAGGGATATGCCACTGATGGGCACAGGTTTATTCCGGTAGCCCTGGAGAGAGGCGCTTGCGTTATCATTTCTGACAGGGTTTGTCGGGATATACCCGACGGGTGCTGCTGTATCAGGGTGGATGACAGCCGCAAGGCCCTGGGGCTGGTGGCTGCGGCATGGTACGGGTATCCTGCCCGGGAACTCGACATGATAGGCGTGACAGGAACCAACGGGAAGACAACGACCGCAAGGATGCTGCGCTACATGCTGGACTTCAGTGGTACCAGGTGCGGTTATATCGGTACAGGCATGGCCCTGTGGGGCGGTAGCAGCGAACAGATTGACAGGACGACGCCGGGAGCTCTTGAGCTGCACTGCCTGTTGAGAAGGATGGCTGACGATGGTTGCCAGGCTGTTGTCATGGAGGTCTCTTCCCATGCCCTCTGCATGCAGCGCGTTGCCGGTATCAGGTTCAGGGGGGCGGTGTTTACCAACCTTACACCTGAACACCTCGATTTCCACGGTAGCATCGATGCCTATGCCCGGGCTAAAAAGATCCTGTTTTCGATGCTTGAGCCGAACGGGTTCGCCGTGTGCAATGCTGATGATCCTGTTGCTGCGACCATGGTTGATGGCTATAGTGGCAGTGAGCTGTACGCCTGTCGGGTAGATGGACTGCTCGAGTTTCCGGAGCATGCGGTTGAGCTTCGTGCAGCTGCTATTGCATCAGATATTTCCGGGACCTCTCTGAAGGTGTATATCGACAACAGGGAGTTCAATGCTTCGTTCAGGCTTTTTGGCAGTTATAATGTTATGAACATGCTGGAGGCGTATGCTGCAGGTATCGCCATGGGATTGGATCCCGGGGAGGCTGTCGCTGCATTGGCGGATGCGCCACCGGTTGCCGGTCGCATGGAAGTGATAGCCCCTGGAGACGGGTACATAGGTATGGTTGATTACGCCCATACGCCTGATGCCCTGGAGCGGGTTCTTCGCGCACTCAGGCAGGTGATGCCGGCAAAGAGCCGCCTGGTAACCGTTTTTGGTTGTGGAGGCGACCGTGACAGGCAGAAGCGGCCGGAGATGGGGCGAATTGCCTCGACGTTGTCGGACTGTGTGGTGCTGACTTCCGATAATCCCAGGAGTGAGCATCCTGGGCGCATACTGGACGAGATTGCTGCCGGTATACCTGCAGGTAACGTATTCTGGCGCTTCTGTGACCGGAGGGATGCTTTATCGTGCGCAGCCGGGCTTCTCTCCCGAGGGGATGTGCTGCTCGTTGCAGGCAAGGGGAATGAGACGTATCAGGAAGAACAGGGGCAGCGGCATTATTTTTCAGACCGTGAGGTGCTCCGAGAAGTATTAGAACAGAGAAGATGAGGAGAACGGGAGATATGGGGATGTGGCTGGAGAGGAAAGAACTCGAGGCTGTAGGGATGCTTGTCGGGTATCCCGAAGGCGAAGACGTCCGCTGGTGCGATCCTGTTGCCGTTATTGATTCCCGGATGATCGAAGGCGGAGAACTGTTTTTTGCCTTGCAGGGAGAGCGGACGGACGGGCATGATTTCGTAGGTGCCGCATTCAACCGGGGCGCAGCATGCGCTATTGTCAGTCGTGAGTGGTACAGCCACCAGGGAGCGTCAATTCATGGCGAGGGTATGCGCTACCTGGTCGTGCCTGATCCCGAAAAAGCACTGCAACAGCTTGCCGGTACGTATCGGGCGAAGTTCACGGGCCCAGTGATCGGTATAGGTGGAAGTAACGGCAAGACGACAACGAAGGAGATGATTGCTGCCGTTCTGGGTGAAAAGTACTGTGTTCATGCCAGTAAAGGGAATCTCAACAACCACCTCGGTGTTCCCCTGACGCTCCTCGGACTGCGATCATGCCATGAGATGGCAGTCATCGAGATGGGTATCAATCATCCTGGTGAAATGGAACTGCTCTGTTCAATAGCAAGGCCTGATTTCGGGTTTCTGACGAATATCGGTCATGAACATCTCGAGTTCCTCCGTGACCTTGATGGGGTTGCCCGGGCTGAGACTGAGCTGTATAGGGATGTTGATTCCAGGGGAGGGACGGTTTTCCTTAACGAGGCAGATTCCCACCTTGCAGCTGCTGCAGGCGGCTTGCAGCATGTTGTGCCATTCGGGACTTCAAAAGGGAAAATCCATGCCCGCCATATCGTGCTTGATGCCGAAGGTCATCCTTCCTTTATTCTCTGTCATGAAAAGGGTGAGCTTCCTCTTGCACTCGGTTTTGCCGGACGTCACAATGTCCATAACAGCCTGGGGGCTGCAACGGTAGGTTTCTTTTTCGGCTGTTCTCCAGAGGAGGTACAGCGAGGACTTGAGGCTCTCCGTCCCGAGGGAGGCTGGAAACGCCTCGAGGTATTCGAGGCAAACGGGATCAGGGTATTTAACGATACCTATAATGCAAATCCGGATTCAGCGCTCATGGCAATGAAAACGGTTTGCGAGGTTCCCTGCAGTGGTCGTCGTATCATGGTGCTTGGCGATATGCTGGAGCTTGGAGAGTCTTCCGAAGAGGCTCATCGCAGCCTGGGTGAGCTGGTCTCCCGGCTGCCGTTTCACGCGCTCTATACCTATGGGGAGTATGCTGCCGGGAGCTGCCGGGCTGCAGGTTCAAAGTGCAGGGGACATTTTACCAGCCACAACCGCTTGCTTGAACTCCTCAAGGAAGAGCTTCAGTCGGGGGATCTCCTGCTGCTCAAAGGGTCGAGAGGCATGCGTCTTGAACGCATTGCAGAAGGCCTTCGTATGGAAAGAATTCAAAGTTAACGTGTAATGCTGTACTATCTTCTTCGATACATCAATGACGTGTTTGATCCTCCCGGGCTGGGCGTTATTGAATACATAACCTTCAGGGCCAGTGCAGCTGCGATTACATCGCTGCTGCTGTCGATCTTTCTTGGTCCGAAGCTTATCAGGTTTCTGAAGAAAAAATATATTGAGCCGATCAAGGAAGAGGCGCCCCCTGAGCACCGCAAAAAGCGTGACTTACCTACAATGGGCGGCATCCTGATTATTTTTTCAGTGCTGGTGTCGGGATTGTTGTGGACGAAATTCACCGATCCCTATGTCTGGCTGATCCTGCTCGGTATGCTCTGGATGGGCGTGATCGGCTTCATAGATGATTACCGGAAGGTTGTGCTTCGTATCAAGGGGGGGCTGGCCGCCCGTTACAAGTTGATAGGACAGGTGACGTTAGGGTTGTTCATAGGCCTCTATACCTGGTTCGATCCAGCGTTTTCAGTACTGCTGTCCCAGACAACGGTGCCCTTTTTCAAGAACCTGACGATTGATTACGGGATATTTTATGTTCCGTTGGTCGTATTTATCATAACAGCTGTTTCCAATGCGGTGAACCTGACAGATGGGCTCGACGGACTTGCTTCCGGGGTTTCGGGCATTGTCGTGTTTGCGCTTGCCGGGTTTGCCTACCTTGCCGGTAACATGGTCTATGCTGAGTACCTCAATATCCCCTTCATTGCCGGAGGCGGGGAGATTGTTATTGTGAGCATGGCCATTGTCATGGCGTGCGTCGGATTTCTCTGGTTCAACTCGAATCCTGCTGAAATCATTATGGGTGATACCGGCTCCCTTGCCCTCGGGAGCGCTATTGCTGTTATTGCCCTCCTGATCAAGCAGGAACTTCTGTTACCTGTGCTTGCCGGGACGTTTTTCCTTGAAACTGTCTCTGTATCGCTACAGGTGCTCTGGTTCAAGTATACCAGGTGGCGCTACGGCGAGGGCCGCCGGATTTTCCTGATGGCTCCCCTGCACCACCATTTCCAGCTCAAGGGATGGGCTGAACAGAAAATCGTGATTCGTTTCTGGATCGTAACACTCCTGTTCTTCCTTACAAGCCTTATGACACTGAAGCTTCGATGATGAAGGATATGCCCGATATGCGTCAAATGCGTAACAGGAAAGTGACCGTCATCGGTGCTGCCAGGAGCGGCCTGGCTGTAGCCTTGCTGCTTAAACGCCACGGTGCAGAGGTTTTTGTTACCGAGCTGGGAGAGCTTGCCGAACATGCGCGAGATGAACTTGCATCGGGTGGTATTGCATTTGAAGAGGGTGGGCACAGCGCCAGGGGACTCGAGGCGGAGTTCTGTGTGTTGAGTCCAGGTATTTCTCCTGAAGGTGATTTTCCCAAGGCGGTTTCAGGCCGGGGGATTCCCCTCCTGAGTGAAATTGAGGTTGCATACCGCTTTTGCCATGCACGAATTGTTGCTGTGACTGGGACGGATGGAAAGACGACGACGGTTTCACTACTCGAGGCAATGTGCCAGAGCGCGTCCCGGGCGCAAGGGTTCTCAGTGTTCTGTGCTGGAAATATCGGGGTTCCTTTTTCCTCGATAGCAGATAGGGCAATGCCTGGAGATATCGTGGTGCTTGAACTCAGCAGTTACCAGCTCGAGGGGTGCCAGAGCTTTCGTCCCGAAGTAGCGGTGATCACTAATCTTGCACCGGATCACCTTGACCGTTATGGTGGTAGCATGGAGCGCTATGCCGAGGCTAAGTTCAGGATAGTTGCCTGCCAGGAGCCGGGAGACGCATTGGTGCTGAATGCTGATGATCAAGAACTGCAGAGAATGTACAGGCAGTCGTGTGTGGGTTACCCGGGCAGGCTCTGCGGTTTTGGTATAGATGCTGCAAAACGCAGGATGCCTTTATATTCCGGAGCATTTCTCATGAATGGCTGGCTTACCCTGGTGCGTGATGGCAGAGCAGAAAAGCCTCTTCTGGAGGTCGGTAATGTTCTCAAGCGTGGATTCAGCGGGGAGCACAACCTCTCCAATGCGCTTGCTGCAGCAGCAGCTGCAGATGCCATGGGGCTATCGGCGGATGCAATCTGCAAGGGGCTTCTGGAGTTCGGGGGCGTTGAGCATCGCCAGGAATATGTGATGGAGATAGAGGGCGTGACCTGTATCAATGATTCAAAAGCGACAAACCTCAACGCGCTGAAGACGGCGCTCGAGGCTTGTAATGGCAGGATTGTGCTTATTGCTGGAGGTCGTGACAAAGGCGGTGACTTACGAGCGCTCGAGCAGCTTATTGCCGAAAAGGTTTCCGCTATGGTAGTTATCGGAGAGGCGGCTCACAGGTTTCGCGAAGCGTTCAACGCTCTTGTTCCTGTTGTTGATGCCGTTACGCTCGAAGATGCAGTGCGTTCAGGTCTTCAGCTGGCTCGGCCGGGCCAGATACTGCTTTTTTCACCGGGCTGTTCGAGCTTTGATATGTTCAGTGATTTTGAAGAGCGGGGACGGATGTTCAAGAAAATTCTGGAGGAGAGGATGTGATGCTGCCAGGAGTTGCTGACATCTCCCCTAAGAGGGGACTTATCGACAGGAATGCTGCCGGACGAATGCTGCTGCTGATTGTGTTTCTGCTCATGTGCATAGGGGTGCTGGTTGTGTACAGCAGCGGTGCCGGCTGGGCAGAGATGAAGTTTTCCGACACTGAATATTTCCTTCGCCGACAGGTGATCTTTACCGTTCTTGGCCTTGTGACTGTTCTCTCCGTTTCATCATTGGATTACCGGTTGTTCAGGAAACTCAGCAAGCTTATCCTGCTCGTGAGTGTCATCCTCCTCGCATTGCTCCTGTTGATGAAATCCGTCGGCCTTATTGAGGGGGCGGCAAGATGGATCCGGCTTGGTCCGCTGAGCTTCCAGGTATCCGATTTTGCCAAGTATGCCTTGATTTTTCATTTTTCCAGGTTTATCAGCGAGAAGCAGGAGGTTATCAGGGATCTTCATGAAGGCTATTATCCCCTTCTCTTCATGCTTCTTATCGTGGTTGCGCTTGTGGCCGTAGAGCCGAATTTCAGCACGGCGTCTTTGATTTCGATCATAGGGTTCACGATGATGTTCTTGGGCGGTGTGCGGGTCAGGTATCTTCTGGCAACTGCCGGAGTATTCCTCCCTGTAGCAGCAATCTTCGCTGTTTCACAGCCATACAGGGTTCGTCGCCTGGTATCCTTTTTCTTCGGTGGTGATGAAGCTAACCTCAGTTACCAGGTTTACCAGGCCCTAATAGGCCTGGGTAACGGAGGGCTTACCGGCCTCGGGATCGGAGCCAGCCGTCAGCGGGAGCTGTTCCTTCCCCTTTCTTACAATGATTTTGTCTTTGTCGTCATCGGTGAGGAGTTTGGTTTTGTCGGCGGGGTACTGCTGCTCTGTCTGTTTGTCATGTTCTTTATCTGCGGATTGGTGATTGCAAGACATGCTGCCGACTCGTTCGGAAGGTATGTCGCACTTGGGATCACGATGACGATTGTACTGTATGCGTTCATCAATATTGCCGTTGCTTCACATCTCCTGCCTACGACTGGTGTTGCTCTTCCGTTTATAAGTTACGGAGGGACTGCCTTGCTGTTCAATTCTTTTGGTGTTGGAGTTCTGATCAGTATTTCCAAGCATCGAAAGCGTGAAGTGTCGGGTGAAGCCGTGAACGATGTTTCGGGAGGTGCTGCATGAAGGTGCTGTTTGCAGGTGGTGGCACAGGAGGACACCTTTATCCGGGGATAGCAATGGCCGAGGCTCTCCAGAAGCGCTCGTCGGGGACTGAGGTCTTGTTTGCCGGTACCGAACGGGGTATTGAGGCTACAGAGGTGCCCAGGCATGGCTACCGGTTGCACCTCCTTAGGGTGCGAGGTCTCAAGAGGGGCTTTTCCATTCGGGATATTGCTGCTAACCTGCAGGTGATTGCAGAGTTTGTGGGTGCAATGCGCAATGCCTTGCGGCTTGTCCGGTCCGAAAAGCCTGATGTGGTAGTGGGAACCGGAGGGTTTGTCAGTGCGCCTGTGCTCGCAGCAGCAATCCTGCTGGGTAAAAAAACACTGCTCCAGGAGCAGAACGCTTTTCCCGGATTGACGACAAGACTGCTTGGCAGGTTTGCTTCGGAAGTCCATCTCTCGTTCCAGGAAAGCCGTCGTTTTTTCAGGAGGAAAGAGGGGGTATACGTGACCGGTAATCCTTCGAGGAGTTTTCCGGAGGTGGACATGGGTGAGGCCCGACGTGCTTTCGGTCTTGATCCCGACCGTCCGACACTCCTCGTGTTTGGCGGGAGCCGTGGGGCACGATCGATCAACAACGCTGTTCGTTCATGGCTTGAAGGCGGAGAGTTGGGAGTCAATATCATCTGGCAGACCGGTTCCCTGGACTATCCTGCCCTGCAGAAGGAGTTCCGTCCATCGGCCAGCCTGTGGACAGGTCCGTATATCGATGATATGCGCATGGCTTACGGCGCTGCCGACCTCGTACTCTGCAGAGCCGGTGCGTCGACCCTTGCCGAACTGTGTAACCTCGGCAAGCCGGCAGTACTTATCCCCTACCCTTATGCGGCGGCCAACCACCAGTATTTCAATGCGGAGGCTCTTGCCAGCGAGGGAGCAGCCCTGTGTATCAGTGATGCAGATGTCGCTCTTTCCTCAACGAGAAAAAAGGTTTTCAGCCTGTTAGGGGATGAGGGAGAGCTCAGGGGGATGGCCCGGAAGTCCCTGGCGAGAGGTAACCCTGCTGCAGCAGATGTGCTTGCCGGGAGGATTGAACGATTAGCAACTATTTCATGAAGGGGGTAGCCGTGGAGCTTGGAAATACAACATGTGTCCATATCGTAGGGATTGGCGGAGCTGGAATGAGTGCGATCGCCGAACTTCTCCTGAAATCAGGGTTCAGTGTTTGTGGATCTGACCTTGGGAGCGGGGAAACGACCAGGAAGCTTGAGCGTGAAGGCGCGGTTATTTACCAGGGGCATGATGAGGGGAACCTCGGTGAGTGTGATGTGGTGGTCTATTCGTCTGCTGTTCGCAGGGATCGTAATGTAGAACTGCTTGCAGCTGAGAAACGGGGGATCCCGGTGATCAAACGTGATGAAATGCTCGGCGAGCTCATGCGGTTTAAAAGCGGTATCTGTGTGGCAGGTACCCATGGGAAGACAACAACAACAGCCATGATTGCCACCATGCTGGTTGAAGCGGGGGATTCCCCTACGGTGATGATAGGCGGGGTTTCCGATTACCTTGGCGGCAGCACCCTTGTAGGTACTGGTCGCAACATGGTCATCGAGGCTGACGAGTATGACAGGGCGTTCCTGAAACTGACGCCGACAATTGCCCTCGTCAACAGTCTCGAGGCAGAGCATGCCGATACCTATGCCTCGATGGATGAACTTCGTGACGCGTTTATATCATTTGCCAACAGCGTTCCGTTCTATGGAAGGGTCATTGCCTGTGTCGACTGGCCGGAGGTACGCAAAATCCTTTCGGCAATCAATCGCAGGACGTTGACCTATGCCATTGACGAACATGCCGACCTGATGGCTCAGGATATCGAGGTGAGGCAAACTGAAACCCGGTTTCGTGCCTTCTATCAGAAACAGCATCTTGGTGATTTCACGATTTCCGTGCCTGGTCGCCATAATGTGCACAATGCCCTGGGTGCAATAGCGGTCGGTCTTGAACTTGGCCTTCCGGTCGATCGGATACAGGAAGGGCTTCGGGCGTTTTCAGGTATGCGCCGCCGATTCCAGATTCGCTGGGCAGCCGGGAACGGGCCGGTTGTGGTTGATGACTATGCACATCATCCTTCTGAAGTCAAGGCGGCTATCAAGGCCGCAAAGGCTGGTTGGGAGGGGTACGAGGTGATAGCCGTGTTTCAGCCTCATCTGTTTTCACGGACGAGGGATTTTGCCCTTGAATTCGGGTGGGCACTTTCCAATGCGGACCGGGTTTGTGTGGAGGATGTGTTTCCCTCGAGGGAACGAAAGGCATCGTTTCCCGGTATCAGCGGAGAAACTGTCGCCGAAGCGGTCATTGCTGCCGGACAGCACAATGTAGGATTTTACCCATCGCGTGAGGAACTGTTCGATTTTCTGTCCAGTTACAGGGCAGAACGGAGGCTGTTCCTTTTCATGGGTGCCGGCGATATCACCCGCCTCGCTTCACGGATGGCGGAGTTGTGGCAGAAGGAAGGAGAAACGCCATGCTGAATATGCAGGATCTGTTGAGCCAGGTACGGGGGCGGGTTTCGATAGGTGAAGAGATGCGGCAGCATACCTCGTTCAGGATAGGAGGTCCTGCAGATTTTTTCATAGAGCCTCTGGACCGGGAGGATTTTATCAGTGCGGTTCGTTTTTTCGAGTCTCGCAGGATTCCTTTTGTTGTTCTTGGCAGGGGGAGCAATGTTCTGGTGCATGACGAAGGGATACGTGGCGGCGTGATCCTGACCGGAACCGCTATGCAGAAGTTTTCCATAAAAAAGCAGCAGGTCGAGGCAGATGCCGGAGTTTCTCTCTCTCTTCTTGCCGAGAAAACCTTTGCATCTTCGCTTGGGGGTATAGAGTTGCTGCAGGGTATTCCAGGGACGGTGGGTGGTGCAGTCAGAATGAATGCGGGAGCCTGGGGCCAGGATATATTCCAGGTGCTTTCATGGGTCGAGGTGCTTCGGGCTGGCAGGATATCCGTACTCTACCCCGACGAGCTGGATTACGGTTACAGGCAGGGTGGTTTGGGTTGCGAGGTTGTGCTTCGTGCCGGATTCAGGCTGAAGAAACTGTCGGAACAGGAGCATGCTGCGCGAAGCAGGCAGCTCCGTGAGATCCGCTTGCAGAGGAGCCGGACCCAGCCGCTGTCGTTTCCCAATGCCGGCAGCGTGTTCAGGAATCCGGAACCGTCTGGTGACGGGGAGCGTTTAAGTGCGGGGGCTATGATTGATCGCTGTGGCTTGAAGGGGTATACATGTGGTGGTGCCATGGTATCAGAGTTGCATGGGAACTTCATTGTCAATACCGGTTCAGCTTCTGCAGCTGATGTCATGAAACTGGTCGGAGTTATACGGGATAAGGTGGTTGAACGCTTCGGTGTTGTTCTGGAGCTTGAAATAGGTCTTCTTGGATTTGACAGCGTATCTTTCTGATGAGCAGGGTCAAACATGATGCTATTCCTGTTGCGCGTGAGAGGTCGACGAGCGGACAGCTTTTTGTGGTGGCAGTGCTGGGATTGTTGTTGGCAGCCCTGCTGGTTCTCGGTTTTGGTGCTGCGAAATGGAAAAAAGGGGTGGTTGTAAGGCAGGTCGTTATCGAGGGAAACCGTCTTGTGCCGGATGATGAGCTCATGAGACTGGTTGCCGACCTTCCCGAAGCCTTGCTTAAGGACATGCAGCCCGCGCAGATTGAGCGAAGATTCCTCGCAAGGCCTTACATCAGGGCGGCCGAGGTGGATACCGGGCTTGACGGTACCGTGAGGATTACGGTAAGCGAGAGGGAGCCGATTGCCTGGCTTGCAGGTGAAGATGATCGGAAGAGGGTGCTCGACAGCGAAGGCAAGAGCCTTCCATACAGGGCCTTCGCAGTCCCTGAACGTCGCTTTGTCACGCTCCATGACCTTGGTGACAGGTTTGCTGTTGCAAAGGAGTTTCTCCAGGCACTGGAGGAGATGAAGTATGCCCGGCTTATGGTAACGGATATATGGCTGAATGCAGATAATTTAACGTATTTTACCGTGGCAGGGAGCGAGACACGTTTTGTGGTTGGCAATGACGGGGAGTACAAGGAAAAGTTTAAAAAATTCGAGATATTCTGGCAAAAGGTCATAGCCAGGGAAGGACTGGATCGTTATGCGATCGTCGATCTTCGTTTTCATGAACGGGTATTCGCCCGTGAGGAGAAACGCCGGTGAATGACCACAGGACTACACCATGCAGGACAGCAATATAGTCGTTGGATTAGACATAGGCACGACAAAGGTCTGCGTCGTTGTCGCCGAGAAAGACGAGGCCGGGAAGCTTAATATCCTGGGTCATGGCAGGGCTTTGTCCGAAGGGCTTCAGAGGGCGACAGTTGTCAATATCAACAAGACGGTAGAAGCAATCCGTTCTGCTGTTGCTGATGCTGAAAGGGAGTCTTCAATACGCATCAGCGGAGTCAATGTCGGCATTTCCGGTGCTCATGTACACTGTATCAACAGTAATTCGGAAATCAGCGTCAACCAGTCCGGTGTCGTCAACGCATCCGATGTTCGGAGGTTCCTTGACAAAGCAAAGACCAACATACGATATCTCGATATAGATCATGAGATTATCCATGTCATTCCGCAGGAGTTTATCGTAGATGACCAGGAAGGTGTGCTTGATCCGATCGGGATGGCGGGGACCACTATGCGTGGCAGCGCCTATATTGTTGTTGGTATGAAAACGAAGATCCGCAATATCCGTCAGTGCGTGGAGAAGGCGGGACTGATCGTTAATGATATGACCTTCGAGCCTGTGGCATCAGGGCTTGCCGTCATGAAAGAGAGCGAGCGTAAAAGCGGGGTGGTTGTTGTCGATATCGGTGGCGGTACGACCGAGGTAGCTATCTATATTGAGGGGGCTATCAGGTTTTCCGAGGTGTTAAAGGTTGCAGCCAATGATGTTACCCATGATGTGGCCTATGGTATTAAGGCGCTCTACGAGGTTGCCGAGGAGCTCAAGATAAGGCATGGGTGTGCTTTTCAGGGCGGACGAGCGGAGGATGAGGAGATCCTTATCGAAGGTACGGAAGGGCGGGCTCCGAAATCATTCATGAAAAGCTCCCTTTCCCTGATTATCGAGGCGCGAATGATGGAGATATTCGAGCTTATTCGTGATGCGGTAAAACGTTCGGGCTATTACGACTATCTTAACGCGGGAGCTATTATTACCGGAGGCGGGAGCCTTGTTCCGGGAACAGAGGCTCTTGCTGCCCGGATCCTGGGGCTCGATGTCAGGGGCGGTTTTCCAGAAGGGGTTTCGGGGGGGATCAAGCGTTCGATCAATAATCCGATGTATGCCACGGTTATGGGGCTTGTGGCTCACTCGTTCGAGAGTCGCAATGCCGGGCATGCCGTAGAGCCTGTAGAGCCTGAAATACCGGATTCCATGGAGCCAGCTGCCGGCCAGGAGCCGGAGGTACCTGGTGAGGAGGGACAGAAAAAGACATTCACAGACCGCATGAAAGAGTGGTGGGAAAAGCTGTGAGCATGGCTGGTACAGCGTCAGAAACAGTGGAGGTATCCGATAGATGGCATTTGAGTTAGATCCGGGGCTGTTCGAAAGTGAGCAGGAGTCCGGTGTTTCCATAAAGATTGTTGGTGTAGGCGGTTGCGGAGGCAACGCGGTCAACAACATGATCGACCGGAAAATTTCCGGTGTTGAGTTCATCGTTTTCAATACAGATCGCCAGGCACTCTTGAATTCCAAGGCCCCTGTCCGCATTCAGATAGGAAAGAAAGCGACAAGTGGCCTCGGAGCCGGTGCTGACCCTGCCAAAGGACGCCAGGCTGCAGAGGATGACCGTGAAGTGATTGCTTCACAGCTGAGAGGGGCTGACCTGGTGTTCATCGCCGCAGGTATGGGAAAAGGGACTGGAACAGGTGCAGCACCCGTTATTGCTTCTATAGCCCGTAACATGGGAATATTGACCATAGGGGTGGTGACCCGTCCTTTTAGTTTTGAAGGACGCGTCAAGGCGGGAATTGCCGATAGTGGTATTTCCGAACTGCGCAAGTATATCGACACACTGATTATCATTGAAAACGAGCATATCCTGACCATTGCCGATGAAGGTATAAGTGCCACAGAAGCTTTCAACATGGCCAATGATGTCCTCTATCGAGCAGCAAAGGGGATTGCCGATATCATTACCCGCCACGGGCATGTCAACGTTGATTTTGCTGACGTTCGAAGTATTATGTCAGGCGCTGGGGATGCAGTCATGGGATCTGCCGCTGCTGCTGGAGAGCGCAGGGCACTTAAAGCCGCTTCCGATGCAATTACCAGTCCGTTGCTCGAGGGCGTTACGTTCCGGGGGGCAAAAGGGGTCCTTGTCAACATGACGGGGGATGTCACCATGCGGGATATGTCGGATGCCATGACTTACATAGAGGAGCAGGTTGGTGAACATGCGAAGATTATCAACGGGTATGTAGAGGATATGGACGCATCGGGCGAGATCCGTGTTACTGTTATCGTTACCGGTTTCAGCCGTGAAGCTGCTCTGGAGCAGGAGCGCCAGGAGGAGAAGGCTTTTCCCGGAGAACCGGCTTCGTCCAGGCCGGTTGCTGGCCTGGGAACACCGGCCCAGCAACCGGGCAAGGGAACGCATGGCCATATTCCCGAGGACCTTCGCGTACCTGCCTATATCCGGCGAAATATTTCTATCCATGATCCTAAAGAGCTTTCAGGGCACAATCCTTTCAAGGGTAAGCAGGAAGGGCAGTCTTCCAGTCCATCATCCCGCCAGGGGGAGGATGACCGTATAGACAAAGGAACGAGTGATATTCCGGCCTATCTTCGAATGAGACGCTAAGAGGCTGCTGGTTAGTTTCGCAGGGATTTAACCTTTTGTTGCCTGCCAGGGATTTTTCTTTTTCTCCCCTGTGTTATCTTTGTTGTAAGTAGACTGGCTGAAACAACATGCTTTTCCCCAGATGCAAACGCCCTATGCGACCTCCTACCAGAAATGCGGTACCTTCCCTCAAAAATTTTATAGCCACAGTTGTTTCGATGACTCCAAAACCAGGACTCGTTGCCTGGGTTCTTCATCGACTGACAGGGCTTTTCCTTGTGCTTTACCTCGTACTTCATACCCTGGGGCTCCGTTCGATGAGCGATCCGGTCGCTTTCGAAAAGTACGTGACGATGTACCGACAGCCCCTGTTTAAATTCGCTGAGTTTCTGTTGCTGGGCGTGGTTGCCTACCATGCATTCAACGGAATCCGCATCATTTTGCAGGACATGTTCTTGCGGTCCGGATCAGAGCGGTCTCTTTTTTACCTGGTGCTGCTCCTGACTGCTATAGTGACGGTGATAGGGGGATATCATATTATCTATCCATATTTTATAGCTCCACTGCTGCCATAGCGGGATTGTTTCGTGGGGCCTGGCAGGCTACTTACTATCATGATGAGTCAATGACTATGGGAATACATAAGCAAAGTTTTTCTGTGAGGATACGGGCTGCCGGCTGGCTTTGGCAGCGCCTGACCGGTGTAGGGCTTGTGCTGTTTCTCGCCCTGCATTTCTGGGTGCAGCACATGCCTACGGGTTTTTTGGCTACGGCGGAGGAATATGCGGGGATCATGCGAGAATTCGGGATGGCTGATCAGCGGTATGTGGATGCTATAGCTGATGGTGCAATCCGTGAGGCTCTGCCTGAAGAACATGTCATTACCTATGACAAGGTAACCGAACGCCTGGCCAATCCTCTCTGGAAAGGTATTGATATCATGCTGCTGGTATTTGCTGCACTGCACGGCATGAACGGACTCTATAACGTGATGGGTGATTACCTCCGGAGTTCCGGAGCCAGGCGGGCTGCACTGGGGGGTGCGGTCCTTCTTTTCCTTGGTGTGACAGTGCAGGGAATTGTATCGATCATGTCAGCTGGTCTCAGGTAATTCACAGTAGCAGAAAGGATCTCAATGGATATTGTACAACATGATGCGGTTATTGTAGGTGCTGGACTCGCTGGCCTGAGGGCGGCTGTAGAGCTTGCCGGTACGTGCGATGTTGCCGTGCTCTCGAAACTTCATCCACTGCGCTCTCATTCAGGGGCAGCTCAGGGAGGCATTGCAGCTGCCCTGGGTAACAGGGGCGATGACCTGCCGGACTGGCATGCCTATGATACCATAAAAGGTTCTGACTACCTCGCAGACCAGTATGCGGTCCAGGTGATGTGTAACGATGCGCCGAGGGCCATTATCGAAATGGAGCACCTGGGTGTCCCTTTTTCGCGTATGGATAATGGCCGGATAGCTCAACGTCCGTTTGGGGGCCATACAAGGAATTTCGGACAGGAACCGGTCAACAGGACCTGTTTTTCCGCCGATAGGACAGGCCATGTCTGTCTGCATTCGCTGTATGAACAGTCGCTTCGTTCAGGTGCAAGGTTTTATGACGAGGTGCAGGTCCTCGATCTTGTCGTGACTGATGGTGTCGTCAACGGTGTTGTTGCCATGGATCTGAAAAAGGGGGAACTGTTTGTTATCCATGCCAGGGTGGTCATGATGGCAACAGGAGGCTACGGTAAGGCGTGGAAAACCACCTCCAATGCGTATGCCAACACCGGTGATGGCCTCGGGATCATGCTCAACCACGGGTTTCCGCTCCAGGACATGGAATTCGTGCAGTTCCACCCTACCGGGCTCTACCAGCTTGGTATCCTGATTACCGAGGCAGCCCGGGGGGAGGGGGGGATACTCCGCAATGGTTCCGGGGAGCGGTTTATGGAGCGCTATGCTCCATCGATCAAGGATCTTGCCCCGCGCGACATCGTCAGCAGGAGCATCTACGAGGAATTGCAAGCCGGTCGTGGTGCCGGGCCGAAAAAAGACCATGTTCTCCTCGACCTCACAGCGCTTTCCAGTGAGAAGATCGCAGAGCGGCTGCCGGAGATTGCATCGTTTTCCAAGGTCTATCTTGGCATAGACCCAGCTGATGCGCCTATTCCCGTGCTGCCGACCAGTCATTACGCTATGGGCGGGATTCCTACTACGACAGACGGACGGGTGATAGGTGATGAGGAGGGTCGAGAGATTCCCGGGCTCTGGGCTGCAGGTGAGGTGGCATGTGTTTCCGTACATGGTGCCAATCGGCTTGGCTCTAATTCGCTCCTCGATCTTATCGTTTTTGGCCGAAGGTCGGGGCGGGATATGGCTGACTACCTGAAAAAAAACCCGTCACCGGTGCCGCTTTCCCCTGGTGCTGGCGATCGAGTTGAGGAGCGTATAGCGCGACTCTCGGATCGGGGCTCTTCCGGGGAAACCACTGCCTCGGTGCGCAGTGAGCTTCAGCGGGTCATGATGGAGCATGTGTCGGTGTTCAGGATCGAGGAGGGGTTGACACAGGCTGTTGCCGAGCTTGGCGAACTTCAAGAGAGGGCTGCCCGGGTAAAAGTGGCTGACCGCAGCAGGAATTTCAATACCGAGCTGACGGATGCACTTGAACTCCAGTACATGGTTGACTACTCACTTGCAGTTGCCGTATGTGCCCTCGAGCGAAAGGAGTCGCGAGGAGCTCACAGTCGCAAGGATTACCCGCAGAGGGACGATGTCAACTGGCTTCGCCACTCGCTATGCCGGCTGGATAAGAACGGCCGGATTTCATTGTCTTTCAGGGCGGTTGATCTTTCGCTTGCCAGGCAGAACCAGGTTTTTGTTCCAAAGGAGAGGAAATACTGAACATAAAAGGAGAAATCGCAATGGGATATTCGAGCATTTCGGCTGAAGAGGCTGTCAGGATTGTAAAGTCGGGTGACAGGGTATTCCTGCATACTGCGGCAGCAACTCCGCAGCGGCTTATAGATGCAATGGTTGATAGGGCCGAAGAGCTGAGGGACGTTGAGATCGTCAGCCTGCATACAGAAGGAGAGGCCAGGTATACCGAGCCCCGGTATGCCAGGAGTTTCCGTCTCAATGCGTTCTTTGTAGGTAAGAACGTTCGCCCGGCAGTCCAGGCAGGAGATGCCGATGCCATTCCTGTATTCCTGAGCGATGTTCCGGCACTGTTCTACAATGATGTTCTGCCGCTCGATGTGGCCATGGTTCACGTCTCTCCTCCGGATCGTCACGGCTACTGCTCTCTTGGTGTTTCAGTCGATGCCGCTCTTGCCGCGGTCCACAAGGCAAAGCATGTCATTGCCCAGGTCAATCCAAACATGCCTCGCACGCATGGAGAAGGCCTCCTGCACGTGAGTCATATCGATGCCCTTGTCGAAGTACAGGATCCTCTGCCTGAAACCCCTGCCCATGAACTGACAGAGACTGAACGGAGTATTGGCAGGTATATCGCTTCGATCGTCGAGGATGGCGCAACCCTGCAGATGGGGATCGGGGCTATCCCTGACGCAACCCTTGCCGCTCTGGGTGATCACCGTGACCTGGGTATACATACAGAGATGTTTTCAGACGGAGTCATTGACCTTGTCGAAAAGGGCGTGATCAACGGTAGCCGCAAACGTACCCACAAGGATATCATCGTGGCCAGCTTCCTTGTTGGGTCGAGACGGCTGTTTGATTTTGTTGATGACAATCCCCTGGTGGAAATGTTCCCTTCCGATTATGTCAATGATACCAAGGAGATTCGCAAGAATCCCAGGGTGACGGCAATCAATAGTGCGGTAGAGATCGACATGACAGGCCAGGTCTGCTCGGATTCGATAGGTCAGCGGTTTTTCTCAGGGGTTGGTGGGCAGATGGATTTTATCAGGGGTGCAGCTCTCTCGGAGGGGGGAAAGCCGATCATTGCCCTTCCGTCAGTGACCCGTAGGGGGGAATCGCGTATTGTCCCTGTACTCAAGCCCGGCGCAGGCGTGGTGACCACAAGGGCTCATGTGCGCTACGTGGTGACAGAGTATGGAATTGTCAACCTGCATGGGAAGAACCTGCGCCAGCGCGCCGAAGCACTGGCTTCTATCGCGCATCCGGACTTCCGCGAGGGGATTCTGAAAGCGGCCCACGATTTATACGGGAAGAAAAGCGGTATGGAATGAAAAAAGCGCCTTCATTGCAAATGAAGGCGCTTTTCCGGTATATCTCGTATTCTGGATTTCAGGCAGCATCAGGCTGGTTTGACGGCCTCGACGTAGAGGTGTTCGTAACGTCGTACCATCCTGACATCGGTAAAGCCGATCTTCTCGAGGATTTCCTTGTAACGGGTCTGGTCTTTGTAGCCCAGGACCGAGAACGGCATGCCGATACCCATGACATAGTGGCTCAGGTAGTCGTAGTTTGGCTGCTCAGAATCGTCTACGATCATGTCGAGCACCATGACTTTGCCGCCGGGAGTCAGTGCATTGAACGCCTTTGTACACATCATTTCCGTCAGCTGTTCATTGGCTGTATAGAGGATCCTGCAGAACATCACGGCGTCAGCTTCAGGGTACTCGTCGCGATAGATATCGACGGCAGCGCCCCTGAGTCGGCCTTCAAGGCCTTTTTCACGTGCATTTTCATCAACAAGCCCGATGGCTCCCGGGAGGTTGAGAATCGTGGTGTCGAGCTGAGGGTATTTTTTACAGAGTGCAGCGGCTATATCACCGATGCCACCGCCAACGTCAATCATCTTCTTTGCGTTGTCAAGAGAGGCTTCTTCAAGAAGCAGCTTGATTGCGAAGTGCGCATTCCGGCGATGGATCTCTTCGAAGTAGAGGTTTTCTTCACGTGTCTTGGGCGGGTATGATGTTTCCCCTTTATAATCAAGTTTCCCTTTCACCGCCTGGGCCATGTTCATGTAGAAGTTTTCAGCAGTGTATGCCATCGCCCCGGCTACCGGGAGCATGTAGAGGTTGGGGTGATCTTCACTGGGCACGAACATGCTGCGGGCAAACTCGGTAAGGCCCCATTTTCCGTTTTCTTCCCTGGTAATACCGATCTGGCGAAGAGCTTCGAGAAGCATGACGAGCCTCTGGGGAACGCCTTCTACTGCAGTCGCGAGTGTATCGAGGTCTTTGTCTGTATCCGAAAGCTGGTTGAACAGATCAAGTTCCATAGCTGCTTTAAAGCAGCCGAACTCCACGAGGCCCTTGAAGACGATTTCATTTGCTCGGTGATTTTGTACGAGAAGCTCGTTGTCAGTCATAAGACATGTAGGCTTAATGGTTGTGGGATTGATAGCGCTGTCTTAGCCTTGCCCAATAGTTTTAGACTAAAAAATAAAATTTAGCCTATAACACTGTATTAAAC